>ERZ1643246.1188-NODE-1188-length-29170-cov-7.661755_pt1 | contig 29170 bp, 27 predicted proteins | sample MGYA00579265_ERZ1643246 | MGnify/ENA primary metagenome ERZ1643246 (study PRJEB29033, sample SAMEA4952261) | chicken gut metagenome | biome: Broiler Chicken; feature: Gastrointestinal Tract; material: Caecum | place: Ireland | collected 2018 | study: Broiler...
GGCGGAGAGCAGAAACCTGAAAAGAAATACGTATACCATATATGATGACAATACCATCGGTACGGTACAGATTGCGGATGAGGTGGTGGCGATCATTGCCGGGCTGGCAGCCACCGAGGTGGACGGCGTCGTATCCATGGCGGGAAATATTACGAATGATACAGTGGGCAAGCTGGGCATGAAGAATCTCTCCAGGGGAGTCAAGGTGGAGGTCCTGGAAGGGGTTGTCAGCGTGCGGCTGGCCCTGAATATCCGGTACGGGTACAGTATTCCGGAAACCTGCCAGAAGGTGCAGGAGAAGGTGAAGGCAGCCATCGAGAACATGACGGGTCTGGAAGTGGCGGATGTCAATATCAGCATTGCGGAAGTAGTGCTGGAGGGGACAAAATAGTCAGAACCGGCACAGACAGCGGATAGGCCTGTCGGGCCGCAGGAAACCGCGGGGCCGGAGCAGAACTGCTCAGCGGCCCCGCGGTTTTCATACAGTCTGCCTCAAATATACAGGAAATGGAGACAGTTATGAAACGGAGCGAACTGAGAGAGAATATTTTTAAATTGCTTTTTATGGCGCAGTTTAACAGCCCGGAAGAGATGCCGGAGCAGCTGAGACTGTATTTTAAGGCGGCGGAGGAGGGCCGGGAGGATATTGTCTGCGGTCAGGCGCCCACGGACCGGGACGAAACGTACATGCAGGAGAAATACAGCCGGATCTGCGAAAAACTTCCGGAAATCGACGCCCTGCTGAATGCCACGGCGGTGGGCTGGAAAACAAGCCGCATGAACAAGGTGGATCTGACAGTTCTGCGGCTGGCCGTATACGAGATGAAGTACGATGAAGAAGTGCCCACAGCGGTAGCCATCAATGAGGCTGTGGAGCTGGCCAGACGTTTCGGCGGGGATGATTCCACATCCTTTGTGAACGGGATTCTGGGAAAGGTGGCCAGAGAGACGGGCGGAGAACCGTGAGCGGCATCTATACGGTAGGCCAGGTAAATACCTATATTAAGAACCTGTTCCTGCAGGATTTTCTGCTGAAAAGGATTTCGGTCAGAGGGGAGATCAGCAACTGCAGGTATCACCCCTCCGGCCACATCTATTTTTCCCTGAAGGATGAGACAGGGGCCCTGTCCTGCATCATGTTTGCGGGAGCCCGGCGCGGTCTGGCCTTCCGGATGAAGGACGGAGACAAGGTGGTGGTGGAGGGCACCGTCGATGTATACGAGCGCGACGGAAGATATCAGCTCTACGCCAAAAGGATTACCCTGGAGGGAGCAGGTCTTCTCTATGAACGTTTTCTGGCGCTGAAAGCGGAGCTGGAGGAGATGGGAATGTTTGCCCCGGAATATAAACAGCCGGTTCCGGCCTACGTAAAGCGTCTGGGAATCGTGACGGCGCCCACCGGGGCCGCCATCCGGGATATCCAGAATATCGCTCTCCGCAGAAATCCCTATATTCAGCTGATTCTGTACCCGGCCCTCGTGCAGGGAGAGGGGGCAGCGGCCAGCATTGTGCGGGGGATCAGGACCCTTGACCGTCTGGGCCTGGACGCGATCATCGTCGGCCGCGGCGGCGGCTCCATTGAGGATCTGTGGGCTTTTAATGAGGAGGCGGTGGCCCGGGCGATTTTTGAATGCCGCACCCCGGTGATTTCCGCGGTGGGCCACGAGACGGACACAACAATTGCGGATTACGTGGCGGATCTGCGGGCCCCCACACCTTCGGCGGCGGCGGAACTTGCCGTGGCGGATATACGGGGCATCCTGGACCGGATATCCGCTGCCCGCCGGCGTCTGCGCACGGGTATGGAGAGAATTCTGGATGAGCGGCGGGAGAGACTCGCCCGCTGCAGGACCCGCTGGATGTATCTGAGTCCTGAGAATCAGATCCGGGAAAAACGCCGGCGCCTGGCGGAGGCGGACCGGAAGCTCCGGGAGCTTTTCCAGGCGCGGCTGGAGGCCGCCAGGCACAGACTGGCGCTTGCTGCCGAGAAGATGAAAGGGCTGTCTCCCCTGACCAAGCTGGAGCAGGGCTGCGCTTACGTGGAAGACGCGGAGGCGCGGCCGGTGTCCAGCATCCGGGAGACAGCGCCCGGAGCTCTGCTGAAGATTCAGCTGCGGGACGGCTGCATCTGGAGTGTTGTTCAGAAAATAGAAGAGACAGAGAGAGGTTGGGAAAATGGAAGAACCGCAGAAGCAGGAGAAAAGCCTGGAGGAGGCCTTTGAGGAGCTGGACGCGCTGGCGGAGCGGCTGGAGGAGAAGGGAATTTCCCTGGATGAATCCTTCCGGCTGTACAAGCAGGGGATGGATCTCCTGCAGTTCTGCAGCCGCCAGATCGATACCGTAGAAAAGAAAATGCTTCAGATAGATGAGAATGGTGAAATCAGTGAATTTTAAAGAAGAACTGGAAAAGAAAACAAAGCAGGTAGAGGAAATCGTTCTCTCATTTCTGCCCCGGGCCCAGGGCTTTCCCGGGAAAATCATAGAGGCCATGAATTACAGCATGAGGGCCGGAGGAAAGCGGATCCGCCCGGTGCTGCTGCAGGCGTCCTATGAAATGCTCGGCGGCCGGGGACGGACGGCCTGGCCCTTTATGGCGGCCATTGAAATGGTGCACACGCATTCGCTGATCCATGACGATCTTCCGGCCATTGACAACGATGCCTACCGCAGGGGCAAGAAGACGACCCATGCGGTATACGGGGAGGCCATGGGAATCTTAAGCGGCGATGCGCTGCTGAACTACGCCTATGAGACGGCGCTTTCTTCCCTGTCGGATCCGGAGTACCGGGACAGGAAGATACAGGCTCTGCAGATCCTGGCCCGCAGAAGCGGAATCGGCGGAATGCTGGGGGGCCAGAGCGTGGATGTGGAAAATGAGAAGCAGGGGAGCAGGAATATCAGCAGCCAGGAACTGGACTATATTTACCTGAATAAGACATCGGCCCTTTTACAGGCCCCGCTGGAGATGGGAGCGGTCCTGGCCGGGGCCGGGGAGCATGAGACGGCTGCCATGGAACAGATTGGGATGAAGGCCGGGCTGGCCTTTCAGATCCGGGACGATATCCTGGATGTAACCAGCAGCCTGGAAGAACTGGGGAAGCCGGTTTTTTCCGATGCAAAGAACCAGAAGACCACATATGTGACGCTGTATGGGGAGGAGAAGGCGGAAGAGATTGTGCAGGAGCTTACCCGGGAAGCAATGGAGATTCTTGAAAAACTTCCGGGCGAGAAGGATTTTCTGATGGAACTGCTCCGCTGGCTGGCACTGAGAAAAAAATAAACGTTTTCTTTGTAAGCCCGTCGAAGAGACAGAGATGTGTTGGATAGGGATGATGCAAATGTTAGAAAAGATCAAAAAGCCAAATGATGTGAAGAAGATTCCGGAGGAACGCCTGCCAAAGCTGGCCGAGGAGATCAGGGGATTTTTGATTAAAAGCTTAAGCCGGACGGGAGGCCACCTGGCCTCAAATCTGGGGGTAGTGGAGCTGACGATTGCTCTGCACCGGGTTTACAGCCTGCCGGACGACAAGATCATCTGGGATGTGGGCCATCAGGCTTACACCCATAAGATCCTGACAGGACGGATGGGCGAATTTGAGCGCCTGCGCCAGGCCGGGGGCATCAGCGGTTTCCCGAGACGGGACGAAAGTCCCTGTGACAGCTTTGATACAGGGCACAGTTCCACCTCGATTTCCGCGGGACTTGGCTATGTGCGGGCGAGGGATCTGAAGAAGGAGTCCTATCGCGTGGTATCCGTGATCGGGGACGGGGCCCTGACGGGGGGAATGGCCTTCGAGGCCATGAATAACGCGGCTGATCTGAAGACGAATTTTGTGATTGTGCTGAACGATAATGAAATGTCCATTTCCAGAAATGTGGGAGGCATCTCCGACTACCTGGCGGAGGTGCGGACCTCCTCGGCCTATACAGGCTTTAAGATGGGGGTCACCTCGGCCCTGGAGAAGCTGCCGGGACTGGGGCGGGGGATCGTGGATACGCTGCGGAAGACAAAGAGCAGCATCAAACAGCTGGTGATTCCCGGCATGTTTTTTGAGAATATGGGACTTACCTATCTGGGACCGGTGAACGGCCACAACATCCGCCAGCTGATCAAGGTGCTGTCGGAAGCCAGGCGGTTTGAGGGTGCGGTGCTGGTACATGTGGTGACAGAGAAGGGCCGCGGCTATGAGCCGGCCATGCGCCATCCGGCCAGATTTCACGGAACAGCGCCCTTTGAGATTGAGACGGGCCTGCCGGCAAAGCGGGAAGGCCCCACCTATACGGATATTTTTTCCACCGTCATGCGGAAGATGGGAGACCGGGAGCCGCAGGTGGCGGCGGTGACGGCATCCATGGCCACGGGAACAGGGCTGAAACGCTTTTCCAACATGTTTCCGGAGCGATTCTTTGATGTGGGAATCGCGGAACAGCACGCGGTGACCTTCGCAGCCGGGCTGGCTCTTGGAGGCCTGGTGCCGGTGGTGGCCATCTATTCTTCTTTTCTTCAGCGGGCCTACGATCAGATTCTGGAGGACATCTGCCTGCAGAACCTCCATGTGGTATTTGCCGTGGACCGCGCCGGCCTGGTGGGCTCTGACGGTAAGACCCACCAGGGGCTTTTCGATCTGTCCTATCTGGGTGAAATGCCGGGAATGACGATCCTGGCCCCCAAGAATCTCTGGGAGCTGTCCGATATGATGAAATTTGCGGTGCATTTTGACGGTCCCATAGCGGTGCGGTACCCCAGGGGCGAGGCGGTGACGGAATTTAAGGAAGCGCGGCAGCCTGTGGAACTGGGAAAGGCCGAGGTACTGGAGAGGGGAAGCCGGACGGCTCTGCTGGCTGTAGGCGCCATGGTGCCGGTAGCTGCCCGGGCCGCAGAGATTCTGAAAGAGCAGGGCATGGAAGTGACGCTGGTAAATATGCGTTTCGTGAAGCCCTTTGACCGGGAGCTGCTCCGGGAACTGGCAGAAGACCATGAGCTTTTCGTAACTCTGGAAGAGAATGTGGAAATCGGCGGCTTCGGACAGCAGGTGCTGGCTTTTGTGGAACGGGAAGAGCTGCCGGTAACTGTCTGCATTGCGGCAGTGCCGGATCAGTTTGTGGGCCACGGCAGCGTGGCCTGGCAGAGAGAACAGTGCGGTCTGGACGCGGAGTCTGTGGCAGACCGGATCAGAAAGCGTCTGGCAGAATCCGCCGGACGCGGGAGGACGGAATGAAGGAACGTTTGGATGTACTGGTGGCCGGCCGGGGCTTAGCACCCTCCAGAGAAAAGGCAAAGGCCATGATCATGGCCGGGGAAATTCTGGTGGACGGACAGAGAGAAGACAAGCCCGGGACCTCTTTTCCCGATACGGTGGAGATTACGGTGAAGGGGAATCCCCTTCCCTTCGTGAGCCGCGGCGGCTTAAAGCTGGACAAGGCGGTAAAATGTTTTGGCCTGGAACTGCAGGGAAGAGTCTGCATGGATGTGGGCAGTTCCACGGGAGGATTTACGGACTGCATGCTGCAGAACGGCGCGACCAAGGTATACGCGGTGGATGTGGGTCATGGCCAGCTGGCCTGGAAACTCCGGGAGGACGGGCGGGTGGTCTGTATGGAGCGGACCAATATCCGCTATGTGACAGCCGCCGATATCGGAGAGCCGCCGTCCTTTGTATCGGTGGACGTATCTTTTATCTCCCTGACCAAGATTCTGCTGCCGGTGAAGGAGCTGATGACAGAGAAGGCGGAGCTGGTCTGCCTGATCAAACCCCAGTTTGAAGCGGGAAGAGAGAAGGTCGGAAAAAAAGGCGTAGTCCGGGATCCGGCTGTGCACAGAGAAGTGATCCGGACCGTGGCAGCGTACGCCCTGGAGCTGGGCCTGACGCTGCGGGCTCTGGATTTTTCGCCGGTCAAGGGGCCGGAGGGCAACATTGAATATCTGATCTATCTGGAAAAAGACGGAAACGGAGAGCCCCGGAAGGAGCTGCCGGAGGAATTTGAGCAGAAGATCGGGGAAATCGTAAAGACGGCCCATGAAACGCTGGATTAACCGGCGGCCCGGGCCAGGTTCCGCAGGAGGATATCTTTCATGAAGCATTTTTACATCATAGCGAACCGGATCAAGGATAAGGATCTGACTGTGGCGGGGGAGATTGAACAGTATCTGAAGGCCCATGGCTGCCGCTGTACCGTGGAGACGGAGAAACCGGAAGAAAAAGGCCGCAGCTACCGCTATACGGATCCGGACGGGATTCCCGGTGACATCGAATGTCTGATCGTGCTGGGGGGAGACGGTACGCTGCTGCAGGCGGCCAGGGATGTGGCGGGGCGCCAGATCCCGCTGCTGGGCATCAATCTGGGAACCCTGGGCTACCTGGCTGAAATTGACCGGCAGAATATTATTCCGGCTCTGGACCGGCTGATGGGGGACGAATATGTGATCGAGCGCAGGATGATGCTCTGCGGCAGGGTCTACCGGGGGGAGCAGCTGCTGGAGGAGGATATTGCCCTGAACGATATCGTAATCGGCGGCCAGGAGAATTTTTCTCTTATTGAAATCAACAATTATGTAAACGGAAAATTCCTGAATACATACCGGGCGGACGGCATCATTATCGCCACCCCCACAGGATCCACCGGGTACAGTCTGTCGGCCGGCGGGCCGCTGATCTCACCTTCTGCGGCGCTGTTTCTGATGACGCCGCTGGCCCCCCATACCTTGAATACGAGAAGTATTGTTTTTCCGCCGGAAAACAGGATCACAGTGGAAATCGGACACGGACGGGACGGCCAGGAGCAGAATGCCGCCGCTTATTTTGACGGGGATACTCTGGTGCCCATGGGAAGCGGAGACAGAATCGAGATTACCCGCGCCGCGCGGGATACCCTGATCGTAAAAATTCATAACAGCAGCTTTCTGGAAGTTTTGAGAAGCAAGATGAGCAACAGGTAGCAGAACAGGGGTGAGGAACATGAAGATAGCAAGGCATGCGGAAATTATCAAATTAATTAATCAGTATGAAATAGAGACCCAGGAGGAGCTGGCGGCCCGTCTGAACGAAAACGGTTTTTCCGTTACCCAGGCCACGGTTTCCAGGGATATCCGGCAGCTGAATCTGACCAAAATGCCCTCGGAAAACGGTAAGTTCCGCTACGTACTGATGCAGAAGCAGGATCAGAAGATTTCGGAAAAGTATTCCAGAGTCCTGAAGGACGCGGTGGTTTCCATGGATGTGGCCCAGAATATTCTGGTGGTCAAAACCGTCTCCGGAATGGCCATGGCCGCGGCCGCGGCTCTGGATGAGCTGAACTGGAGTGAGATCGTGGGCTGCATTGCCGGGGACAATACCATCATGTGCGCGGTGCGCAGCGCCGGGGAGGCGGTCCAGGTTCTGGATAAGCTCCGGAAGATGCTGAATATCTTTGAAAAGGCACATTGAGGAGCGTTTTGGACAGGGCAGCGGAGAGGTGGGAAAATGCTGACAAATCTGCATGTAAAGAATCTGGCTCTGATCGAAGAAGCAGACGTGGAATTCGGTCCGGGCCTGAATATTTTAACGGGCGAGACGGGAGCCGGAAAGTCCATTCTGATGGGCGCGGTAAATCTTGCCCTGGGGAAAAAGGCTTCCCGGGATCTGATCCGCGAGGGAGCCGATTACTGTCTGGTGGAGCTGATCTTCCAGGTGGAAAATCCCGGAATCCGGGAGGCTCTGGGGAAGCAGGGCATTGAAACGGAGGAAGGCCAGCTGATCGTAAGCCGTAAAATTACAGGAAGCCGGAGTCTTGGCCGGATCAACGGAGAAAGCTGCACGGCGGCCCAGATCCGGGCCGCGGCCTCGCTGCTTCTGGATATTCACGGGCAGCACGAGCACCAGTCCCTGCTGTACCGGGAACGGCAGCTGGAGATCCTGGATGCCTACGGGCGGGAGAGGCTTCGGCCCTGCCTGGAAGAGACGGCCCTGCAGTATGACCGCTACCGGAAGCTGAAGAAGGAACTGGACGGGTGCCGGATGGATGAGGCGGCAAGAGCCAGAGAGACGGCTCTGCTGGAATTTGAAATTCAGGAGATCGAGGAGGCGGCGCTGATTCCGGGAGAGGAAGAGGAGCTTGAAAAGAGCTACCGGAGAATGTCCAACAGCCGGAAGATCGCGGAGGCCCTGGGAGCGGTCCATCAGCTTACCGGAAACGACGGCGGCGCCGGAGATCTGACGGGCAGAGCCCTTCGGGAGCTCTCCGGGGTTTCCGCTTACGATGAAGCCCTGGCCGGGCTGGAGGCGGGGCTGACGGATATCGATAATCTGCTGGGGGATTTCAACCGGGAGGCTGCCGCCTATCTGAGCAGCTTCACTTTCTCGGAGGAGGAATTCTATCAGACGGAAAAAAGGCTGGATCAGCTCAATCATCTGAAGACAAAATATGGAAATTCCATCGAAAAAATACTGGAATACCAGAGTACCCAGAGGGAAAGGCTGGAAAAACTGCAGCATCTGGAAGAGAGACGGGAGAAGCTGGAAGAAGAGCTGAGAGCGGCGGAGAAGAGTCTGGATGCGGTTACGCATAAAGTGTCGGATCTTCGGGCAGGATACTGTCAGGAACTGACGGAAAAGATTACGGAGGCTCTGACGGATCTGAATTTCTTGGAGGTGACCTTCCGGATCCAGCTGACCCGGCGGCAGGATTACGGCAGAAACGGACGGGATGAGGTGGAATTTATGATTTCCACAAATCCCGGCGAGGAACCCAAACCGCTGTCCCGGGTTGTTTCCGGCGGTGAACTGTCCCGGATCATGCTGGCCATCAAGACGATTCTGGCGGACCGGGACTCCACAGAGACCCTGATCTTTGACGAGATTGATACGGGAATCAGCGGGAGGACTGCGCAGCGGGTATCGGAGAAAATGGCTGAGATTGGAAGAAATCACCAGGTGATCTGCATTACTCATCTGGCCCAGATTGCGGCAATGGCGGATACGCATTTTGAAATTTCAAAAAAAGTGGAAAATCAGGAGACGGTTACCAAGATCCGAAAGCTGAACCGGAACGAATCAGTAACGGAGCTGGCAAGGATTTTAGGCGGCGCCGAGATCACAAAAGCAGTGCTTGAGAGCGCCGGGGAAATGAAAGATTTGGCTGACCAGCAAAAAACTTCCCGTTTGAAATGATTCGTTTGCTCACATACTAGATTTGGATTTTGAAAGGATATCTGTATAAAACGGATATCCTTTTTAAAATCCGGGAAGGATGTGAGAAACGTGGCAGAAAGGAAACAGAGATACCGGCGTCTGCTGCTGCTCTTTCTGGCCCTCGGGCTTGCGGGACTGTTCTTCTTTCCCAGGTCGGCCATGGCTTCCGAAAACGGCCGGAGGACGGTTCGGATCTGCGGGGCACCTGTGGGTATTTATATGGAAACCCGGGGTGTGCTGATCCTGGATGCCGGAGAGCTGGAGATGGCAGACGGCAGTACCCGGTCGCCGGCAGAGAATATTGTGAAATCCGGCGATTATATTCAGAAAGCCAACGGCCGGGAGCTGGAAGGCAAGCAGCAGCTGGCGGATCTTGTGGCGGCCAGCGGGGGCAGCGACATGGTACTGGAGGTCTGGCGCCAGGGTGAGAACGTAAAGCTGCAGCTTACGCCGGTCATGACGGCCGACGGCTCCTATAAGCTGGGCATCTGGGTCCGGGACAATATCCAGGGGATCGGAACACTGACCTATGTGGAGGAAGATGGAAGCTTCGGCGCCCTGGGGCATGGAATCAGCGACGTGGATGTGGGAGAAATCCTGGCCGTGGGCGGCGGAGAGCTGTACCGGGCGGACATTCTTTCCGTGGTAAAAGGACAGGACGGGATTCCGGGAGAGCTGAAAGGCGTCATCCGCTATTATCCGGAGGAACGGATCGGGGAGATCACCGACAACTCCGTGATGGGAATTCACGGAACTCTTTCCGAACAGGGGATCTCGTCCCTGCCGCTGCGCTCTGTGGAAATTTCCGGAAAGGAGGAAGTGAGAACGGGGCCCGCGTCTCTTCTCTGTATGACGGACGGTACTGTGCAGGAATACGCGATTGAAATTACGCAGATTGACTGGAATAAACAGGATACCAACAAAGGCTTTACCATTCGGGTGACAGATCCGGAGCTGCTGGAACGGACGGGAGGCATTGTCCAGGGCATGAGCGGCAGTCCGATCCTGCAGGATGGCCGGCTGATGGGGGCGGTGACGCATGTGCTGGTGAACGACCCCGCGCAGGGGTACGGGATTTTCATCGAAAATATGCTGGAGGCGGCGGGATAAGTCTGGCAGGGGCAGATTTGCCCCTGTCTTTTTCCGGAAACCGATGTTATACTGAAAGCGGAAGGGGGGGATACACAATGAAAAAGAAGATCCGTTTGCTGCTTCGCCGGCTGAACTTTCAGCGGTCGGGCGGGGCGGAAAGGAAGGATATGAAGCATGTCCGGAATGCGGAAAGCCGCTCTCGGTTTTTCAGCTCCGGAATCAATATAAGGGGCAATGCAGGGATTGCTGGATTCAAACAATTACGAAGCTTCGAAAAAAGTACCGGGAGTACCAGATCCTGTTAAAAAATCAATTAAAAGAACAGGGAATCCTTTTAAATCCGACCTATACGGAGGGTCTCGATGAAACTGGCCGTCCTGCACATTTCACGGTCAGAGAAAATCAGAAAACAGATATGCTGCCTCTCCGCGATGACGAATACGCGCTGTATCTTTTTAAGGTCGGAGACGGCATATTCGCGTTTCCGGATAACGGAATCGGCCTTCGGTATATCCATGCGTCCTCCGAACAAAATTTCGGGAAGCCGGCGGGCGGCAATGACAGACTGCTTGCGGCCGGAACGGATGGAAATGCAATTTACATTCTGACAGGGGAAGGAAAGATTTATATTACAAAGCCTGCCGGCAGGAAGAAGAAGGACGATGGTACAGAGGTGGTACAGGCCATCGACCTTCTCCCCTTCTGCCTGAAAACAGCGGAAGATATTTTTTCTGAAGGGCAGATAGAGGATGCGGTGAAGGCCTTCTGCAGCCGCAAAATTGTCTCTGTGCAGGATACAATCTATTATGATTCAAAAGCGCAAAAGTTTTTCCGGGTCGATACTGACGGCAATTATTATCATGACTGCGAGGTAAACTATTTTCTGATGCATAAAGAAGAGGTCATCGCAAGGCATACGCGATTTCATTTCTCAATCGACCATTTTGTCGATACCTGCCGGTCAGGCAAAGTCCCCCTGTTAGTGATCCTGTCACGGCTTCCCGAAAGGGAAGGCCCCTATCGTCCTCCTGAAAATTTCGGGTACGGCGTACACTTTGTTTAGAAAACTCGTTTTCATAAGGAAGGACATTTGGGGCTTCAGAGGGAGGCGTCATCGTAGGCCTGCAGGCATTCCCGGATGATTTCCGCGTCAGAGCGGTAGGAGACATCCTTCTGGCCGATTTTCTGACCTGTTTCACTGCCCTTTCCGAGAACCAGGATCACACTGGGCTCTGTCACATCCCGCACCGCCTTGCGGATGGCTTCCTCCCGGTCGGAAATGCATTCGTAGGGACAGCCGGTCTTTTCCACGTACTGTCCGATTTCCCGGCAGATGTCCATGGCATCCTCGGGGCCCGGGTCATCGGCGGTCAGATAGATCCTGCTGCAGCGGCGGCCGGCAGCTGTGCCCAGATCTCCCCGGCGGTTCAGGGCCTTTCCGCCGGGACATCCGAAAACGGAGACAAGCTGGAAGCCGGGGAATTCCTGTTCGGCGGCTTCGAAAATTTTTTCAAAGCTCAGGGCATTGTGGGCGTAGTCCACAATGGCCTTGATCCGGTTGTCCCGGCTGCTGAATTCCTCCATGCGGCCGCTTACGGTTGCCCGGGCCAGCCCGGCTTTCATGGCGTCAGCCGGCAGGCCGAAGGAATAAGCCACGGCAATGGCGGCCAGGGCATTTTCTACATTAAACGCGCCGTGCATGGCCAGGGTAAAAGCTTCATCAAAGGCACTGCATTTTGCCCGGAAGCAGATCCGTCCCCCCTCCGTGTGCAGCCCATAGCCGTAAATATCCGCGCCCTCGGTGGTGCCGAAGGTCAGGATGCGCTCCGCGGAGGAGGCACCGGCGAGGATCTCCCGGCTGAAGGGGGAATCCAGGCTGACGCAGGCCGTCTTTACCTGGCGGAAGAGCAGCAGCTTGGACTGGAAGTAATCCTGAAAGTCCCGGTGCTCCACAGGGCTGATATGGTCTTCCGAAATATTCAGAAACACCCCCACATCGTAGGGGATCCCCAGGACGCGGCCGTATTTCAGTGCCTGGCTGGATACTTCCATGGTTACATAGCGGATGCCGCTCTCAAAAGCATTCCGGAAATGGCGGTACAGCTCCATGGACTCCGGCGTCGTGATGCGGGAAGGCTTCCGCTCTCTGCCGTCATAGGTTTCCACCGAAGTGAAGAAGGCGGTGGGCACCCCGCCGGTCTGCTTCATATATTCATCAAAAATGGCTTTTACGTAATAAGCCGTGGTGGTCTTTCCCTTCGTTCCGGTGATGCCGATATAATGCAGAGCGTCCGCCGGAATCTGATAAAATTTTCTGGCCAGCAGCGGCATGGCCAGGCGGATATCGCTGACGAGAATACAGGGAATTTCCTCCAGGTGGTAATCGGTCTCGCTGATGTAGAGGACGGCCCCTCTGGCCGCGGCGTCCAGCAGATAGTCCCGCTTAAAAAGGGCGCCCTTGCAGACGAAGAGGGTGCCGGGAAGGGCCTCGGCGGAATTATAAGTAAGGGAGACAATCGGAGTGTCCTCCCGGCCCAGCAGACGGCGGGCCGAGACAAGTCCGGCCTCCTCCAGAAGCTTTAAATAGTCATGGATGGTATAATAAATCATTCGTGTTTTCAAAACCTTTCGCGGATAAATTTCGATGCCGGCACAGCTCCCGCCGGCTTTTTTCAGTGTAACGCATTTCCCGGGGATTTGCAATCGGTTTGCGCCGACACTTGAGTTTTAAAAGGGGGAAGGGTATAATATACACACTTTGTTGGAGCGGGACGGTGCCGGAGGATTACGGTTTATGGAAGAAGAATATTTGACACAATTTCACAGAGCCAGAAGAGAGGAGCAGCGTCTGGCAGCCGCAGTGCACGGACTGGATCCCCGGGCCGCGCTGCCGGAGAGCGGGAGAGAGGAGCTGCTGAAATATGTGAGCTACCGGAAGCGGTCGGCCATGCAGCTGCTGATCCGGGAGGGGAATCTGCCGGGGGTGCGCGCCATGGAGGAGCGGGGCTGGATCGAGGAGGCGTATCTGCCGGAATACCGCAGTCTGGCAGCCTCCGCCCGGGAGATGGAGATCTGGGCCTTCCTGTATCCGGATGTCCGGCAGCAGAAGGGGCCGGGCTCAAATTCCGCGGCTTCTCCTGGCGCCGGATACCCGGAAGGCGCGGCGCCGGCGCCGGGCTCCCGGGCCGGAAGCGGAGGGGATTTCTGCGGAAGAATCTGGGCGCTTACGCGGAAGAAGCTGCGGATGAAGCTTCCGGCACTTTCCGGAGCTCTTGGAGCCCTGGAACCGGAAGAAAAGGAGCAGGTAAAATATCTGGCCGGGGACGGCTTTCGGGTCTTTTACGGGAAGAAGGAACTTCAGAGACGGTTCTGCCGGAATCCGGACGGGATTGTCAGAGATTATATGCATCTGTTTCTGCACAATCTTTACTTTCATCCCGTTCTGTCCCGGGGAAAGGATGAGGAACTCTGGAACCTGGCCTGCGATATTGCTGTGGAGCGGCTGCTGGATGCGTGGGATGTGCGGGAGCTGAAGAAGGCGGGAAAGGACAGGAGAAGATTCCTGCTCCGGGAAGCGGGGCTTCCGGAGGAGGCAGCCGGCGCGGAAAAAATATACCGGGCTCTGGAGCGGGCGGGGCTTCCGGAAGCGAAGCGGAAAAAGCTGGCCGATGCTTTCCGGGCGGATGCCCATACCTTCTGGAAGGATTATCGGCAGGAGCAGGAGGATGCGGCCCCCGGGGAGGGCGGAGGACGAAGGAGCGCCGGTCAGGCGCAGACGGAGAAAAGTCTTCGCTTCCTGCGGAAATGGGAGGAGATCCGGCGCATCTGGGCCAGAGAGCTGAATGAGCAGCATCAGCGGGCTGGGACGCAGGCGGGAGCCGGCCGGCAGGAGGTTCACATCGATGGCCGGAGCGGGTACGATTACCGGAATTTCCTGGAAAACTTCATGGTATCCGGAGAAGAGGTGGAGCTGGATCTGGACAGCTTTGACTATATTACTTACTGGTACAGCCGGGAACACTACGACGGCATGGTTCTGCTGGAGCCGCTGGAATACAGGGAGATCCACAGACTCCGGGAAATGGTGATCGCCATCGATACATCCGGCTCCTGTTCTGGAAAAGTGGTACAGCAGTTTCTGCGGGAAACGTACCACATCCTGTCGGAGAGAGAAAATTTCTTCCGGAAAATGCAGGTTCATCTGATCCAGTGTGATTCCATGATCCAGGAGCACGTGGTGATCCATTCGGAGGAGGAATTTCTGGAATACATGGAGCATGTGACGGTGAAAGGTCTGGGAGGCACGGATTTCCGTCCGGTTTTTGAGCTGGTGGACCAGTTGATTGAGAAAAAGGAAATCCGGGATCTTGGAGGGCTTCTGTATTTTACGGACGGTGACGGCATCTATCCGGCGAAAAAGCCGGCCTATGATACAGCCTTTGTTTTTTTAAACGACACCTACGAAAAACATGAGATCCCGGAGTGGGGGATCCGACTGAATCTGGGAATGGAATTTTGGGAGGAATAGATGAACATACAGCAGGCAAAGGAAGAGATTATTCATACAGTCAAAATTTATACGGAGAAGGATGAAGCGGGAAATTACAGGATTCCCCCGGTACATCAGCGGCCGGTGCTGCTGATCGGGCCGCCCGGAATCGGAAAAACTGCCGTGATCCGTCAGGCGGCAGAGGAGTGCGGCGTGGGGCTGGTGGCCTACACCATCACCCATCATACGAGACAGAGCGCGGTGGGGCTTCCGGTGATCCGGGAAAAGGAATACCAGGGGCGTAAAGTGCAGGTGACGGAATACACCATGTCGGAGATTATCGCCTCTGTCTATGAGTGCATGGAAAAGGAGCAGGTCAGAGAGGGAATTCTGTTTATTGATGAGATTAACTGCGTGTCGGAGACCCTGGCGCCCACCATGCTGCAGTTTCTGCAGAATAAAACCTTCGGAACCCACCGGGTGCCCAGGGGCTGGGTCATTGTGGCGGCGGGAAATCCTCCGGAATACAATAAATCCGCCAAGAATTTTGACATTGTCACTCTGGACCGGGTCAAAACCATTCAGGTGGAAATTGATTTCGGGGCCTGGAGGGCTTACGCGGCCCGCCGGGGAATTCACGGGGCGATCCTTTCCTATCTGGCCGTGAAGCCCCAGAACTTTTATTACATCGAGCAGGGGCGGGGCGACCGGGAGTTCGTGACGGCCAGAGGCTGGGAAGATCTCTCCGTGCTTCTGGAAGCTTACGAGAGGGAACAGATCCCGGCCGGCGAGGATACGATCCGGGAGTACATCCACTGCGGGCGGATCGCCGGAGATTTTGCCGTATTTTACGGACTGTATCTTCGCTACCGTCAGGAATACGATCCCGGCAGCATCCTGCGGGGGGACGCGGATGGGAAAGAGCGGGAGAGACAGGCGGAGCTGTACCGGAAGGCCGGACTGGATGAGAGGTACGGAGTGGTGCAGATGCTGCTGTCTGCCCTTTGCGATGCCTTCTGCGGTTGGAAGGAGAAGATGCTGGACCAGAAGCGGCGGAAAGAGCTCTGCCGCCAGTTTGAGAGCATGCCGGCGGAAACGGAAAATGCCTGTACAGATCTGGAAAAATTTCTGGATCACGGAGAGCACGTGCTGGAGGTAAAAGACACCCACCGGCTGATCACGGAGGAAGAGTTGGGAAGAGAAGAAAGAATCCTCCGCGATTTCCGGAAGGAAACCGGCCGTCTGAGGGAGAAGCGGATCAGGAGCCGCCGGGAGGCCTTAGGAATTCTGGAGGCCTGGCTGGATGAGAAGGACCGGGAGGAGAAGGAAATGGCCCGGGAGGCCGGGCAGATGCTGGACCGGGCCGTAGCTTTTCTGGAAACAGGAGGCGGCGAAGGGCCGGAGATGGGATATTTTATGACGGCCCTGACCCAGACAGGAGCGGCGGCAGATTTCCTCGGGGCGTACCCTAATGAGGCCTACGGCCGTCATCTGGAGGCACTTGCCGTCACGGGAGAGGAGGAAGAGCTGAAGCGAAAGATCCTTGAGGCGGATCGGGCGGGAGAACCGTAAAAAGGCTGTATTATTCTGTCGCAAGTGCTGCCGGAGCTGTCATTTTCTGGTAAAATATGGCGAAAAACAGCGAACGAAAATGAAGATTGAGCCGTGATATCTATTGAACTGACCTTCCGGAATTCTTATAATAAAATCGTGTCCGGGTCAAGCAGAGGGCGCCCGCTGTCCCGGACGCGCAGAAATGCCAGAAAGGTTATGGAGGAGATAACATGGACAAATTGAATGTGGCGGTCGCGGATGATAATGAACGCATTCTGGACCTGGTCGGGACCATTATTAAGGGTGACCGGGATCTGGAGCTGGTCGGCACAGCGGACAACGGCAGGGATCTGTATGAGATTATCCGGCAGAAACAGCCGGATGTTGTTCTTCTGGATATTATCATGCCGAAAATGGACGGCCTCACCATGATGGAAAAGGTAAATCAGGATACGACCCTGAAGAAGCGCCCTGCCTTTATTGTGCTCTCGGCGGTGGGACAGGAGAGAATTACAGAGGACGCCTTCAATCTGGGGGCTTCCTACTACATACTGAAGCCCTTTGATAACGAAATGCTGCTCAGCAGAATCAAGAATGTGCGGGGGCTGCCGGTCAGGCGCCGGGAAGGAGGAATGGCGGCGGAAGGGCGGGCGGCCCAGCAGGAGCGGAATCTGGAGCTGGATGTGACAAACATTATCCATGAGATCGGTGTGCCGGCCCACATTAAGGGTTACCAGTATCTGCGGGATGCCATTATTCTTTCCGTGGAAGACATGGAGATGCTGAATTCCATTACAAAGATTTTATATCCTACCATTGCCAAAAAGTATCAGACCACGCCCAGCCGGGTGGAGAGAGCCATCCGCCATGCCATTGAGGTGGCCTGGAGCCGGGGAAAAATGGATACCATCGATGAGCTTTTCGGATATACGGTCAGCAACGGAAAAGGAAAGCCTACCAATTCAGAATTTATTGCCCTGATAGCGGATAAAATCCGGCTGGAATATAAGAATTAGATGAGACTTGGGACTTTTCATTCAAAGGAAAAAGGAGTATAATTTAGGTATCCGCAGGTTCCGGAAATTGCGGAAGTTTTAGCCAAGGAGGACTCGTCCAGAGATGAAAAGGATTTTGTTCGTGGCATCCGAATGTGTGCCGTTTCTGAAAACAGGTGGCCTTGCAGATGTAGTTGGTTCGCTGCCGAAATATTTTCCCAAGGAATATTTCGATGTAAGGGTTGTTATGCCGAAATATTCGGGCATCCGGGAGGAATTCAAGAACCAGATGCAGTATATCACCAATTTTTACCTGGACCTGAACTGGAGACAGCAGTACGTAGGAATATTCCAGATGGAATATAATGGAATTACGTTTTATTTTATCGATAATGAGGAACATTTTTCCGGCGACAAGCCCTATGCGGGAATGCCCTGGGATTTGGAGAAGTTCGCGTATTTCTCCAAGGCGGCCCTGTCGATCCTGCCGGTTGTGGATTTCCGGCCGGATATTATACACTGCCATGACTGGCAGACGGGACTTGTACCGGTTTATCTGCATGAGAGATTTCAGGGAAGCGATTTTTTCCGGGGAATCAAATCAATCATGACCATACACAATCTGAAGTTCCAGGGTATCTGGGACATCAAGAGCATCAAGAGCATCACCGGGCTTTCCGATTATTATTTTACGCCGGATAAGCTGGAGTTTAAGAGGGACGCCAACTATCTGAAGGGAGGCCTGGTTTATGCGGACGCCATTACAACCGTCAGCCGGACGTACGCGGAGGAGATCAAGACGCCCTTCTACGGAGAGGGGCTGGACGGCCTGATGCGGGCCAGAGCCAACGATCTGCGGGGAATTGTCAACGGGATCGATTACGAGGAGTACAATCCCGAGACGGACGGATTTATTTATAAGAATTACAGCGCGCGGAATTTCCGCAAGGAAAAGGTAAAGAACAAGACAGGGCTGCAGCAGGAGCTTGGTCTGGAGGTGGATCCCAAGACTATGATGATCGGCATCGTGTCCCGTCTGACGGATCAGAAGGGCTTTGATCTGATCGCCTACATGATGGAGGAACTGTGCCAGGACGGCATTCAGCTGGTAGTCCTGGGAACCGGTGATCCCAAGTATGAGAATATGTTCCGCCATTATGCCTGGAAGTATGATAAAAAGGTTTCCGCCAATATCTATTATTCGGAGGCCATGTCCCACAAGATCTACGCCGCTGCGGACGCCTTCCTGATGCCGTCGCTGTTTGAGCCTTGCGGGCTGAGCCAGCTCATGAGCCTCCGGTACGGAACGGTGCCCATCGTGCGTGAGACGGGCGGCCTGAAGGATACGGTGCAGCCCTACAATGAATATGACGGAACGGGAACCGGCTTCTCCTTTGCAAACTACAACGCCCATGAGATGCTGGGAACCATCCGGTACGCGGAGCGCATCTACTACGACCGGAAACGGGAGTGGAATAAAATCGTTGACCGCGGAATGGCCCAGGATTATTCCTGGAGCAGTTCCGCAAAACAATATGAAGAATTATACAACTGGCTGGCCGGATAAGGCCGAAGCAGAAAAGAGATCCCCGGGGGGTCTCTTTTCTGCTTGACTGAAAACGCGGGAACGTGCTACACTGTAGGCAGGAGGCAGAGGACGGAGGTATTTGCCCCGCCTGCGCCATCCGGTTCTCAGGGCAGCAGTTCGCTGCATTTTCCCGTTTTATACAGAAGAGAGATCTTTTCAGTTTCAGGTTGACAGGCAGCCGGAATTATATTATGATGCTAAGAGATACGAACGTTTGTTCGGAAAGCGGTAAAGGAGAAGAAAATGGCAGATAATCGCAGTGAGAAGATGAACGCGCTGAGTGCGGCGCTGGGACAGATTGAGAGACAGTACGGAAAGGGCGCGGTGATGAAGCTGGGCGATTCCGGAGCCAATATGAATGTAGAAACAGTACCTACGGGCGCCTTAAGCCTGGATATTGCGTTGGGACTGGGAGGCGTTCCCAAGGGCCGTATTGTGGAGATATACGGGCCGGAGTCATCCGGTAAGACGACAGTGGCCCTGCATATGGTGGCCGAGGTGCAGAAGAGGGGCGGAATTGCCGGCTTTATTGATGCGGAGCACGCGCTGGATCCGGCCTACGCGAAAAATATCGGCGTGGATATTGACAACCTCTATATTTCCCAGCCGGATAACGGAGAGCAGGCGCTGGAGATAACGGAGACCATGGTGCGTTCCGGAGCGGTGGATATTGTGATTGTGGACTCTGTGGCGGCGCTGGTTCCCAAGGCGGAGATTGACGGGGACATGGGCGATTCCCATGTGGGCCTGCAGGCCCGGATGATGTCTCAGGCCTGCAGGAAGCTGACGGCAGCCATCAGCAAGACCAACTGTATTGTGATTTTTATCAATCAGCTCCGGGAGAAGGTGGGCGTTATGTTCGGCAACCCGGAGACCACCACGGGAGGACGGGCGCTGAAGTTCTATTCCTCTGTCCGCCTGGACGTCCGGAGAATTGAGGCCCTGAAGCAGGGCGGGGAAGTGATCGGAAACCGCACGCGGATCAAGGTGGTGAAGAATAAAGTGGCTCCGCCCTTCCGGGAGGCGGAATTTGATATCATGTTCGGCAAGGGCATTTCCAGAGAGGGAGATGTGCTGGATCTGGCCGTGGCAAAGAATGTGATCCAGAAGAGCGGCGCCTGGTTCGCGTATCAGGACAGCAAGATCGGACAGGGAAGAGAGAACGCGAAGCAGTTTCTGAAGGAACATCCGGACATTCTGGACACGGTGGAGAATCAGGTCCGGGCCGCCTACGGCCTGCAGGCGGCTGCCCCGGAACCCGCTGCGGAGAGCAGTCCGGCCAGTGAGACGGAAGAAAGCTGAGATGGAGCGGGAACAGCGGATCAAAGCGGCGAAGGAGACAGCCATGCGGAAGCTGCTGGCCAGAGACCGGAGCGAATGGGAACTGGAAAAGCTGCTGGAGAGGGATGGATTTGACCCAGAGGAGCGTGAAGCCGCTCTCTCCTATGTGAAGTCTTTCGGCTATGTAAATGACAGACGGTATGCGGAAAACTATGTGATGAGCGCAGGCAGCAGGAAGAGCAGGGCTGCTCTGCGCTCTTTTTTGCAGGAAAAGGGAGTATCCCGGGAGGACGCGGAAGCTGCGCTCCGGGAGCTTCCGGAGGATGAGGGCCCGCTGATCCGGGAGCTCCTGGAGAAGAAGGCGGGCGCGCCCCATGCCATGGATGACAGGGAGAGGAGACGCGTATTTGCCTACCTGGGCCGGCGGGGATTTGGGGCCGCGGATATCCGGCGGGAAATGAAAAGATACGAGCGCGAAGCCCCGGAGGGAGACACCTCTTTTTTTGGGAAACAGGAGAGCTACTAATTGACAAAATTGTGAAAACAGTATAAAATTGTAGTGTTGTGATTGTACAATGAAAACTAAATAAGGAGGTGCTCCTGTGATGACGGATGTAATAATAAATATAGTTATTGCAGTCATTGCTGTGGTTGTCACCGTACTTATTGCGGTTCCTGTTGCTGGCAGGAAGGCGGTCGCCAGGAAGGTTCAGCAGGATGCTGAAAAGATTGGCACTGCCGAGGAAAAAGCGAGAAATATCATAGATGAGGCATTAAAGACTGCTGAGACTAAGAAGAGAGAAGCGCTCCTGGAGGCAAAAGAGGAAAACCTGAAGGTCAAGAATGAACAGGACAGGGAATACCGGGAACGCAGAGCGGAACTGCAGAAGTATGAAAAGAGAGTATTGTCCAAAGAGGAATCGGTGGACAGAAAGGCCGATGCGCTGGAACGGCGCGACAACGACCTGACAGCCAAAGAAGCAGATTTAAGAAAGAAAGAAAAAAAGGTTGACGAATTACACGATCAGGGAGTGCAGGAGCTGGAGAGAATCTCCGGTTTGACCTCCGAACAGGCAAAAGAATATCTTTTAAAATCTGTTGAAGATGAAGTAAAAATTGACACGGCCAGGCTTTATAAAGAACTGGAAGGCCGGGCCAAAGAGGAAGCGGGACGAAAGGCCAAGGAGTTTGTGGTTACAGCTATTCAGAAGTGTGCAGTGGATCATGTGGCGGAATCCACAATTTCTGTTGTACAGCTTCCCAGTGATGAGATGAAAGGACGCATCATTGGACGGGAGGGACGTAATATCCGAACCCTGGAAACACTGACCGGTGTGGATCTGATCATAGACGATACGCCGGAAGCAGTGGTTTTGTCCTCCTTTGATCCGATCCGCCGGGAGGTGGCGCGGATCGCTTTGGAAAAACTGATTGTAGACGGCCGTATCCATCCGGCCCGCATTGAGGAGATGGTGGAGAAGGCTCAGAAAGAAGTGGATACCATGATCCGTGAGGAAGGTGAGGCGGCGGCCATGGAGGTCGGCGTACATGGAATCCATCCGGAGCTGATCCGGCTTCTGGGACGCATGAAGTTCCGTTCCAGTTACGGACAGAACGCACTGAAGCATTCGATTGAGGTAGCTCAGCTTGCCGGACTGCTGGCGGGCGAGGTTGGTCTGGATGTCCGCACTGCAAAGCGGGCCGGACTGTTGCATGACATCGGAAAATCCATCGACCATGAGGTGGAGGGATCCCACATTCAGATCGGCGCCGAACTGTGCAGAAAATATAAGGAGAGCGCAGTGGTTGTCAATGCAGTGGAAGCCCACCATGGAGATGTAGAACCGCAGTCTCTGATTGCATGCATTGTGCAGTCTGCAGACGCGATATCGGCGGCAAGACCCGGTGCAAGGCGGGAGACGCTGGAGACATATACAAACAGATTGAAACAATTGGAAGATATTACGAACTCCTTCAAGGGAGTGGAAAAATCTTTTGCTATTCAGGCAGGCCGTGAAATCCGTGTCATGGTTATTCCGGATCAGGTGAATGACGCAGACATGGTGCTGCTGGCCAGAAACATTTCCAAGCAGATTGAAAGTGAGCTGGAATATCCTGGTCAGATCAAGGTCAATGTGATTCGTGAAAGCCGCGTAACAGACTACGCAAAATAACAGAAGAGGGTGTCGCAAAATCATCGGCTTAGATGATGGAGCGGCACCCTTTCTTTGTTTTTATGGTATTTTGAATTCTATTTTGCGGCGCCCCCGTCTCCGTTACCTGTCTGCACCGATGAAAAATAATTTGGAAATAACACTGTGAGAGTTAGAGCAACGCTCCTGGAAACTGGAATAAGAGAGAGGTTTTCACTTATACTGTAGGTGTGAAAGCAATACCAACAGGAGGATAAATCTCATGTGTACACTCGGTCACAGAATACAGATCAATCGAGAACGGCGGGGCATGAAGCAGGAAGAGCTGGCTGAGCAGACGGACCTGAGTACTAATTACATCAGCGCGCTTGAGAGGGATGCCAAGAAACCGAGCCTGGATACTTTTATCCGGATTGCTAACGCGCTTGGGGTATCCTCCGATGAATTGCTGAAAGATTCTCTGGACGTACAGTTTGATATTCGGTCAACAGAACTGGGTCAGAGGATTTCTGCGCTGAAGCCCAGAGAGAAGGAGAGGATCTTGGATGTGGTGGCCGTAATGGTAAAACACGCACAGTAACCTGCAGTACAGGAAGGGAAACAGAGGGTGGGAAGCATGTTAAATGAAGGGGAAGTAAGGGTATTGCGGAAGTCTTATGAAAAGTACGCGGATAAGCTGTACTGTTATCTGTTGGCTCTTGGCGGCAAGGATACCGTGCTGGCGGAAGATCTGTGCCAGGAGGTCTGGGTGCATTATGCCGGCAGGATACGTGACATGAAGGGCTGGAAGGATAATCAGGTGCTGGCCTGGCTCCGCCTGACTGCCAGAATCAAATACAGGAGGCATACGCAGAAGGGATCCGTTGTCAGCGAATGTCCGGTGGAGGCATTTCAGGAAGATCTGGCGGAGGAAAGTTCCGCGGAGGATGTGGTGATGGCAAATCTTCTGTTCCGGGAAACCTTTCAGAAGCTGGAACCGACAGAAAGAGAGCTGGTGCGCTGCAAAATAGAGGGCATCTCCTACCGGGAGGGCCATCCGGAGGATACACGCAGCGCCAATGCACTGGCAATCCGGTGCAGCCGTGCGTTCCGGAAATGGAGACGCGTGCTGGCGGAGGAGGGCCTGGAATATATCTGAATAACGAAACCCCGGCCGCGCCGCAGGGTGAGACAAGCAGGCAGATTCCGGTCTGCTTGTTTTCTTTTGCAAATACGGGTATACTTTAAGATAAGCATTGCACAGCATCAAAAAGAAGGAGCGAAGATATGTCAGAAAAACGTTTGCCGGCACGGGAGGAAATGGATCAGGAATATTGCTGGAAACTGGAGGATATATTTGAAACGGACGCGGCCTGGGAGAAAGCCCTCCGCGGTCTGGAAAAGGAGACGGAAAATATACGGGAGCTGCGGGGAAGCCTTTCCGGGAGCGCGGAACAGCTGGTTCGGGGCCTGGAGGCAGTCACCGGTCTGGAGGAAAAATTTGAAAGCGTGTACGTATATGCCAGCCAGAAATGCCACCAGGACATGGGAAATCCCAAATATCAGGAAATGGCCGGAAAGGCGGAGAGCCTGTCGGTCCGGATTTCGGACGCGGTATCCTTTGCGGAGCCCGAGATCCTGCGTGTGGATGAGAAACGCCTGAGCCGCTGGATGGAGGAATATGAACCGCTCAGATTTTATAAAAGATATCTGGATGAGATCCTGCGCAGGAAACCCCATGTTCTGCCGGAGGAACAGGAAGCCATTCTGGCCAGGGCAGAGGAGATGGGAAACAGTCCGCAGAAAATATTTATGGCTTTTAACAATGCAGATATTGACTTTGGAACCATACAGGATGAGAAGGGAGAGGAAGCGGTTCTGACAAACGGGAATTACCTTTCCTTTCTGGAATCCGCAGACCGGCGGGTGCGGAAAGCGGCCTTTGAAAGGCTGTATCAGGTATATGGACAGCATAAATATATGCTGGCAGCCAACTTTGAGGCAAATCTGAGGCAGGCCCGTTTCTTCGCGGAGGCGAGATATTACGGAAGTCCTTTGGAAGCTGCTCTGGACGGCGGGAATATTCCCGTTTCCGTCTATGCGGGGCTGATTGCGGCAGTCCATGAAAAAAGAGCGGCCATGGGCCGCTACATGGCGCTGCGCAGGCGGCTTCTGAAACTGGAAGAAGTGCATATGTATGATTTATATGTCCCCATGCTGCCGGGGGCGGGGAGAAGCTATACCTTCCAGCAGGCGAAAGAAGTGGTGAAGAAGGGACTGGCAGTGCTGGGCGGGGATTATCTGAACATTCTGGAGGAGGGATTCTCCGGAGGCTGGATCGATGTGTACGAAAATAAGGGGAAGCGGAGCGGCGCATATTCCTGGGGCGCCTATGGGAGCCACCCGTATGTGCTGTTGAATTTCAGCGGCAATCTGAATTCTGTATTTACGCTGGCCCATGAAATGGGGCATGCTATTCACAGCTATTACTCGGATCAGGCACAGCCCTATCTGTATGCCGGCTACCGGATCTTTGTGGCGGAAGTAGCTTCCACGGTCAACGAATATCTGCTGATCAGGCATCTGCTGGGGAGCGCGGAAAGCAGAGAGGAGAAGGCAGGGCTTCTGAATTATCTTCTGGAACAGTTTCGGGGAACGCTGTACCGGCAGACCATGTTTGCGGAATTTGAAAAGGAAGCCCACAGTCTCCTGGCCCGGGAAGGCAGCGTACCCGCGGAGACTCTCTGCAGTCTTTACGGAGGCCTGAACCGGGAATACTACGGGCCGGATGTGGTGTGCGATCCGGAAATTGCGCTGGAATGGTCGAGAATTCCTCACTTTTACACCCCCTTTTACGTTTACCAGTACGCGACTGGATTTTCCGCGGCCATAGCCATCGGAGAGAAAATTTTGAAGGGAGAACCCGGGAGCCGGGAGAATTATAAAAAATTTCTGCAGGGCGGATGCGCGCAGGATCCCCTGGAGCTCCTGAAAATCTGCGGAGTGGATATGACGGAAGGGGAGCCGGTGAAGGCCGCTCTGGAGGTATTTGAAAACTGTGTGGAGGAACTGGAAGAGCTTACGAAAGAAAATTTCATGAAAAATTAAAAAATAAATCCGGACAGGGGATTGAAAAAGCTGGAAAGCATGTTACAATATTGTTACAGAAAAATTAAAGGTGAGAATATGAATTTATATGAAGCAATTTTTGTAAGAAAATCCGTGCGCAGCTATACAAACGATGTTTTGAGCCCGCAGCTTTTAGATAAAATCCGTGAACATTTTCATGAACTGACAGGTCTGTTCGGAGGCATAGCCACCAGTATGTCTATTCTGGACAACCGGAAAGGACAGCAGAAGCTGCTCAGCCTGTTCAGTGTGAAGGCCCCCTATTATATGGCCTTTTATTCCGAGGAAGCCCCCAGATACCTGATGAATACCGGGTATCTGATGGAACAGATGGTTCTGTATCTCTGCAGTCAGGGTATCGGCACCTGCTTTATCGGGAGCAGACGGGTGCGGAAGGAGCTGCAGTCCAAGGACGGCAGAAAGCTGGTGGGGCTCGTGGCCTTCGGCAAGAGCAAGGGGCCGTGCACCCGGAAGCAGGCGGAGGCCAACCGGCTGGCCCTGGATGAGATCTGCGTATTTAAAGAAATACCCAGGCAGTGGGTGAAGCAGCTGCTGGAGGCAGCGAGGCTGGCGCCCTCCAGTATGAACAGCCAGCCCTGGCGTTTTGTAGTCTATGATAACAGGATCCATATTTTTTCAAAGAAACACAGTGCGGAGCAGCTGAAAAAATGGGACGAAGTAAATTTTGGAATTATGTTTGCCAATTTGATGGTTGCGGCCGAGGAAGCCTGGCTGGATGTGGATCTGATCCGGCTGGAGGATATTTCCCAGAAGAATTTTCCCAATAATCAATATGTGCTGAGCGCAATCCTGAAGGCATAAACAGACGGTGTGAAAAGGGGCCGGATGTCCGGCTCTTTTTCCTCTGTCCGGAATTGCAGGTTTTTTGTAAAAAAGATTGACATTTCAGGTTAAGTATAGTATAGTATCACATGTGGTTCAGAAAACTACATACGTGCGCGAGTGGCTCAGGGGTGGAGTACAACCTTGCCAAGGTTGGGGTCGCGGGTTCGAATCCCGTCTCGCGCTTTCGGAAGAGTATGCGGATGCAGGCTCTTCTATTTTTTTGCGCAGATTCGGCCGCGGCACGGGGGCGGGTTCCAGGCTGTACGGATCCGGCGGTAAAAAAATGGTAAAGATTTCTGAAAAAAATTGCAAAAATTAAGATTTATTTAAATTTAACAGGGAGATATTGTGAAAAATATGGATTACATGATAAAATGTACCGGGTGCGGGAACTGTCTGCCATGTCCTGTGGAAATCAGGATTCCGGAAGTTTTCCGCATTTATAATCAGTATCTGGATGGCTGTATCGGGAAGGCGGGAAACGCCTATACCTGCCTGGAGCATCCGGCGTCTGAGTGCCTGCGGTGCGGACGGTGTGAAAAACTTTGTCCGGAGCACATCGGCATCAGCGCCATGATGCTGGAAATCCAGGAGGAGATGGAGGAAGCATCCGGAGAGCGGGAGGAGACATGAAGCTAGAAGTAAAGGATCTTCACAAGACATTTGGAGATACGGAGGTACTTCACGGAATTTCATTTTCTGTGGAGAGCGGCAGGGCCCTGGGCCTTCTGGGCCGGAACGGCGCCGGCAAGACCACGACTATCCGGATCATCATGAATGTATTTAAGGCAAATGCAGGGACCATTTGGCTGGACGGCAGCCCCTTCCAGGCCATGGGCATGAGCATCGGGTATCTGCCGGAGGAGCGGGGTCTGTATCCCAAGAAAAAGGTCGGGGAACAGATTGTGTATCTGGCCAATCTCCGGGGGATCAGAGGCGGGCAGGCACGGAAAAACATGCGGTACTGGCTGGAACGCCTGGGGGTCGCCGAGTACGAAAACAGAAAGCTGGAAACGCTTTCCAAGGGCAACCAGCAGAAGGTGCAGCTGGCGCAGACGCTGGTCTGCGACCCGCAGATCATCATCCTGGATGAACCCTTTTCCGGTCTGGATCCGGTTAATTCCCAGGTTCTGAAGGATGTGATCACAGAGCAGATCGCCCAGGGGAAGCTGGTGATTTTTTCCAGCCATCAGATGGGCTATGTGGAAGAGTTCTGCGAAGATATTGTAATTATCAATCACGGAAATATAGCCTTAAATGGAAATTTGCGGGAAATTAAGAGGGAATTCGGGAAGAACCGCCTGGTTCTGAGTCTGGTAGGAAAAGATGCCGGGGAAACGGCGGGCCTGGCCGGGCAGGTTTTCGGGGAACTGGCGGCAATAGAGGGGACAAAGAAAGAAAAAGTGATCCTGAAGCTGAAAGAGGGAAGCACCAAGCAGATGCTCCTGGGAAGGCTGGCGGAGTCGGAACTGGATGTGGAGTGCTTTGGCAGCTATGAGCCCTCTCTGAACGATATTTTTGTGGAAAGCGCAGGTGACGAGGCATGAAACAATTTTGGACTGTGTTGAAGTTTGAACTGGGAAATTATTTTAAAAACAAAAGTTTTGTGCTGACCACTGTGCTGCTGGCTGCGATTCTGGCCGCGGTGATCGTGGTGCCCACCCTGTTTATGGGCGGCGGCTCTGATTCGGGGGCGGAGGAGGACCGTACGGTGCTGGCGGTGGCCGATGAGGGCGGCGTGATCCGGGACCGGGATGTTTTCGGGGAATATCTGCCGGGTTATGAGCTGGTTTACTGTAAAAGCCGGGCAGAGGTCAATACCATGGTAGAGGCTGAGGAAGCTGCCGCCGGTTTTCTGGTGACGGGGCCGGACAGCTATGAATATATTCTGATGAACCGTTCCATGACGACGGATTACCAGGCGCCCTTTGAGGAGGCGCTGGCCCGCAACTACAGAATGATTTCTCTGGATGCGGCAGGGATTGACGCGGAGCAGGTGGAGAGTATTTATTCGGCACCGATGCACTCGGAAACAACCATTCTCGGCAAGGACAGCGCGCAGAATTACTGGTATACCTATGTACTGGTGTTTTTCCTGTACTTCCTGATTATTTTCTACGGACAGATGATTGCCGTCTCTGTGACGACAGAAAAAAGCAACCGGGCTATTGAGATCCTGGTAACCAGCGTAAACAGCAACAGCCTGATCTTCGGAAAAGTGCTGGCGGGCGCCATTGCCGGGATTATCCAGGCGGGGATCATCCTGGGGTCGGCGCTGCTGGCCTATCAGGCCACAGCGGAAGCCTGGGGTCATGCGCTGGACTTTTTGTTCCAGATACCGGGGACGGTATGGATGATCTTTATTGTTTTTGGTATTCTGGGATATCTGCTGTATGCATTCCTGTTCGGCATGATGGGAGCCCTTGTGTCAAAAACGGAAGATATCAGCAAAAGCTCCGGCCTTGTGACTTTCCTGTATCTGGCGTCCTTTCTCATCAGTATGTACGGGCTTACGACTCCGGATGCTCCGCTGATCCGGGCGGCTTCCTATATACCGTTTACATCCAGCAACGCCATGCTGCTGCGGGCGGCCATGGGCACTGTGTCCGCCCTTGAGATAGCAGTATCGCTGATTATCCTTGCGGCTTCCTGCGTGCTGGCCGGTATGCTTTCCGCGGCGGTCTTCCGGTTCGGAACTCTGCATTACGGAAATCCTATTAAACTTACAACAGCATTTAAAAAACTGCGCGAAAAATAAAAGAAAGAATTTCTTTTCAAATAAAAAGAATTTCTTTTCAAATAAAAAAGCGGCTTGAATTTTTCCCTGGCCTATGGTAATATTGTAGCGTTCAGGGATGCCTAGTTAGCTCAGTTGGTAGAGCAGAGGACTGAAAATC
>ERZ1643246.1190-NODE-1190-length-29135-cov-11.958872_pt1 | contig 29135 bp, 25 predicted proteins | sample MGYA00579265_ERZ1643246 | MGnify/ENA primary metagenome ERZ1643246 (study PRJEB29033, sample SAMEA4952261) | chicken gut metagenome | biome: Broiler Chicken; feature: Gastrointestinal Tract; material: Caecum | place: Ireland | collected 2018 | study: Broiler...
TGGAACTGAAAAACAATGTAAAGAAAGCCTGGTGGCAGAAATTCATCATGGAGAATCCGTACAACGTCGGCGTAGACTGCGCGATCTTGATGAATCCCCAGACATGGGTAGCCTCCGGACATCTGGGCGGATTTTCCGATCCGCTGATGGATTGCCGGGAATGCCATGAGCGTTTCCGCGCCGACAAAGTGATCGAAGATTATGCTGCAGAGCATGGGATCGAGCTGGAGGGCAGCGTGGACGCCTGGAGCCAGGAGCAGATGAAAAACTTTATCGAGGAGCATCAGGTTCCATGTCCGACCTGCGGAAAGCATAACTTTACCGACATCCGACAGTTCAACCTGATGTTCAAGACTTTTCAGGGTGTCACGGAGGACGCGAAGAACACGGTTTATCTTCGCCCCGAGACGGCGCAGGGAATTTTTGTAAACTTTAAGAATGTACAGAGAACCTCGAGAAAGAAGATCCCGTTCGGTATCGGCCAGATCGGAAAATCTTTCCGAAATGAGATCACGCCGGGCAACTTCACATTCCGTACCCGTGAGTTTGAACAGATGGAACTGGAGTTTTTCTGCGAGCCGGATACGGACCTGGAGTGGTTTGCGTACTGGAAACAGTTCTGTCTGGACTGGCTGCATAACCTGGGCCTGAAGGACGACGAAGTACGTTACCGTGACCATGAGAAGGAAGAACTCAGCTTCTACAGCAAGGCAACCACGGACGTGGAATTCCTGTTCCCGTTCGGATGGGGAGAACTGTGGGGCATCGCGGACCGTACCGATTACGACCTGTCCTGCCATCAGAAGGTATCCGGCCAGGATCTGACATATTTTGACGATGCGAAAAATGTGAAATATCTTCCGTATGTCATCGAGCCGTCCCTGGGCGCAGACCGTATGGTCCTCGCGTTCCTGTGCAGCGCTTATGACGAAGAAGTTCTGGATGCGGAGAAGAACGATGTGCGTACTGTTCTTCATTTCCATCCGGCACTGGCTCCGGTGAAGATCGGCGTTCTTCCGCTCTCCAAGAAGCTGAACGAAGGCGCAGAGAAAGTTTTTGCACAGCTTTCCAAAAAATATAACTGTGAATTTGACGACCGCGGAAATATCGGTAAGAGATACCGCCGCCAGGATGAGATCGGAACGCCGTTCTGCGTGACCTACGATTTCGATTCCGAGAACGACGGCGCTGTGACCGTCCGCGACCGCGATACGATGGAGCAGGAGAGGATTAAGATCGAGGATCTGGACGCTTACTTTGCGGATAAGTTTGCATTTTAAAGATCCGGCGGCTATACGGACTGACGGACAGTTACCGGGTTCGTCTATTGGAACAGAAGTGAAGTAATTACAGAAAAACAGAATCTTTCGCCGGGATGCGACGCCTGATAAACAGGCATTGCATCCCGGCGTTTTCTTTTATAATAAATTGAGGAAAGTGGTTGAACCGGGGGTGTCATAGTGCTTCATTTTGTGCGTTTTGTTTAAAATATAAATAAAAACGCGGATATATTCGTTGAAGTGCATAATGGAATAAGAAGAGATACCAGAAGGTAATTGACATTATATTTCGCGTAAAATATAATGATAAATAGATGGAAAATAAGTGAAAATACATTTAATTTTTGGAATATTACGATGTAAACTATAAGAAATAAGATAAAAACGCAGGGGGAATCGTCCGATGGAGAGGTTGAAATTCGACGAGCAGTAAATGTGAGAGTGATAATCTGCAATTTTTAATAGTTCATTTTAAATTGGAGTGATAGTTCAGCCAGATGAACTGTTACAAATTGCAGCGGTTTGCAGGGGGGAATGGAAATTATGAAAACAAGGACGAGTCAAATGAAAAAATTAGTTATCAGCGGGATCCTGTTTTATGCGGCGGGAAAGATTGCAAGTGCCGGGATTTCCGTCCTGTCTTCCGATACGCAGAGCGCAGTTTCGGTTTACGCAGGCGGTGCAGCAAATCTGTTGAGTCTTATCGCCGGGATTATCCAGTTAGTGCTGTGCGTTAAGATATTGGGAGCCAAGGTCCTAAGGGAGGAGCCGCACAGGATAAAAATCAGACATTTGAAAATAATGACTGTTATCAGTCTTGTGATGGATTTTGCAGTTGCATTTGCAAATATAGGAGTGGTTACCTATCTTGCGCTTCATCCGAATGAAATGCTGGAATTTGTGGTTTATGCGGTGAATCGGGTGATCAGTGTTGTGAGTTGGATCTTAATAATACTTATTTATTACAGGGTTCTGGTCAGCAAGGCCGAATTTGATGAGGAGGAAGAGGCAACGGCGGCGTAAATACCTGAGCTGGTTTGTCTTGTGAAGCGGGAGATGAAAAGCAGAAGCTGACCGAAGCGGGTTTCATAACCCACCGCTGTCTTGCACAGAAAGGTGTGTGACAAACATGAAAAAGAGCATGATATTTTTTATAGTAATCGTATTGACTGCCGGTTGTTTCACAGGCTGTTCTCGGGCAGGAGAAACGGAGCCCGATTATCAGTGGCAGCCTCCGATTGAGCAGGTAAGCTGGGGGCAGAGCAAAGACGAAGTCTTTGAGATCATGGGAATCTCCGAAGAGGATATGGAATCTCTGGGACCGGCAGCGGACGGCGGGCCAGAGATGATCCTTTTGAATGATCCTCTGACATTTTTCGGAGAGGATGTGCAGGCTACGCTCTTTATTGATCCGGAGTACGGCCTGGTTCGTGTGAGTTATGTGTTTGTGGAAGACGGCAAGCTGGAAGAATTACTGCCGGAACTTCAGGAAGAGTATAAGTCTGAGACAGGAAGCCAGGACAGCATCTACGGTTCTGTTCCGGAACAGATGGACGGAGAAAAACTTCAGAGATTTAAAGATTATCTGGCAGAAGAAGGAATGGAAGAGTCTCAGATAGACGAGTACTGCGGTCTGCCGCTGGTGATCATAGAATATAATACAGACAGCAGTGTCCCGTCATACAACAGCTGCAATTTTATCGGAAGCCGTGCGGCGCTGTGGGAGGACGCGCAGAAGGAGGCAGTGACAGGATAAGATCGATAGGATCATCAGGAATGAACAGTGAAAAGCTCTGTGCGGATGTAAATTCATCTGTGCAGAGTTTTTTCTGATACCGGGGTACTGCGCTGAATTTTCGGGTTTTCATCATACCCTGGCGATTTTTAAGACAACAGAATAAAATTTATATTGTAATTTTTAAAATAACATGATATGATATGGCTGTAAATTTAAAAATAACAATATAAAGGAAGATTCAACATGTATGCGATGAAAACGATGACTTGTGAAGATGCACATTTACAGAATGTCCGGATGTTGGCGGAGAAGATCGACACAGCGGAAGCCATTCTGGTAGGTGCTGCGGCGGGAATGTCCGCATCCTGCGGGTATCATTTTTTCTATCAAAACGATGAGATGTTTCAGAAGTATCTTGGCGACTTTCATAAAAAGTATGGATTTGTCGGGGCGTTCAACGGATTTTATTACCATTACCCTTCGCCGGAGGCCCGCTGGGCGTTTCTGGCGCGTATGGGGTATATGGAGTATGAATGTCCTACCGGACAGCCTTACTATGATCTCATGAAATTGCTTCAGGGTAAAAACTACCATATCATGACAACCAATCAGGATTTCCAGTTTACCCGTGTGGTACCGGAAGAAAAATTAAGCGCGATCCAGGGGGATTCCCGATATTATCAGTGCAGCCGCCGGTGCCATGATCAGATTTATGACAACAGAGAGACTGTCTACGCGATGAATGAGGCCATTGATGAGAATCTGTGCATACCGTCGGAGATGATTCCCCATTGCCCGAAATGCGGTGCGGAGATGGAGCCGTGGGTGCGGGGATACACTTTTCTGGAAGGCGCAAAGTACAGAGAAGAATACCGCAAGATCAATGAATTCCTGGAGCAGAACAAAGAAAAGAAGATTCTTTTTCTGGAACTGGGAGTGGGACGCATGACGCCGATGTTTATCCAGGAGCCTTTCTGGAATCTGACCTATTCCCTGCCTCAGGCATTTTACATTACGGTCAATCCCAAAGATGCGCTGCTCCCCGGAGAGATCGAGAAGAAAGGGCTGGCCATCAGGGAAGATATCGCTGTTGTACTGCGGGATGCGGTACGGTTGAGAGAGGAGAAAAATCGTGAATAAAACGTATGAAAAAATCTGCGCTGTGATCCGGCAGGCGGATGCGGTCCTGATCGGCGCCAGCAATGGTCTGTCTATTGCAGAGGGATATCATATTTTCGCGGACGATCTGTGGTTTCGAAATAATTTCGGAGATTTCCGTGACAGATACGGAATCCGGAATGTGCTTCAGGGAATGTTTTTTCAGTATCCGTCGGAAGAAACGAAATGGGCGTTTTTCAGCAGGCTGATCAGCAGAAAATGTTATCTGGAGAAGCCGGGCTCCGTCATGCAGAATCTGTATCAACTGGTCGGATCCAAAAACTATTTTGTGGTGACTTCCAACGGAGAGGATCATTTTGTCCCCGCAGGTTTTGAAAGAGATAAAGTTTTTGAGATAGAGGGACGTTTCACCCAGTCCCGCTGTCAGAATGGATGCGGTGCAGCCGTTTATGAGAACCGGGATGAAATCCTCAAAATGGCAGAAGCCGAAAAGGACGGATACATTCCTGCCGAACTGGTTCCGCATTGTCCGAACTGCGGCGGTCCGGTGACGGTTAACATGGCAGACAATGATTCTTTTTTCCGGACGGAACAGTTTCAGAGAAAAATGGAGGATTATCAGAAGTTTGTCAGAAGCTGTCATGGCGGAAAACTTGTGATCCTGGAATTAGGAGTAGGGTGGCGTAACCGTATGATCAAAGAGCCGTTTATGCGTCTGGCTGCTTCAGAGCCGGAGGCTGTCTATATTACTTTCAATAAGGGAGAAATTTATATTCCTTCAGAAATAAAAGAAAAATCAATCGGCGTGGACGGAGATATCGCAGAGGTTCTGCGGGAAATCTGTAAAGCAGATACAGATGTACAAAGTTGATTTTCTGTGACCGTCTGGCCAGCTGCACGGAAAGAAGGTGAGAACGTGATCGCATTTGCAGATTGTCAGGATGTTCGGAGAATGGCAGTGATCAGATCAATCATTGACTTGTAGTTTTATCAGTGTTACTATAAAAATTACATGATAAAATGATCGAGGTGAGATATGAAATATTCGACGAAACTCAGCGATACGCTCCATCTGCTGGCTTTTCTCTGTCTGGCCAGGGGAGAGAGACTGACCAGTGCAAGGATCGCGGAGAGTGTAAAGACCAACCCCGCCTATATCCGACAACTGATGTCCGCATTGAAAAAAGCGGGATTGATTTCTTCGGATCAGGGTCAGGTAAATGCCGCTCTGACGCGAAGCGCCGATCAGATCACGATGCTGGATGTCTATCGGGCGGTAGAAGGGGAGAAGCCTCTGCTTCATCTGGATATCCACACAAACCCTGAGTGCGGGATAGGAGTCAACGTTCAGCTGTCCATCGGGGATTTTTACCGTGAGATTCAGGATACGGTGGAAGAAAAGATGCAGAAGATCACACTGCAGGATATTCTGGATCGATATGAGCAGAGAATACAGGAGAGGGGGATGGCCGATGATGAGAGACAGCAGAATACAACAGAACCGGGCGTTTGATGAAATGCTGAAGCCGGCGCTGAAGCGCCTGGAGGGGAAAGCGCCGGAGAAGATTGCAGAAAATACAGGTATCAGGTACTGTAAGGAACAAGGGATATTTTCCCTGAGGAGTCTGGGGCAGGAGATTCAGATCCATGTTCCGGACTGGAAAATAACGCCGGAGTTGAATGAATGGCATCACCTTTTGCTGCTGCATTATATGGATCTGGCGGACGGCGCGCTGCTAACCGGTCAGCTGATGGCATTTGGAGATCTGGAGGGCGGAATGGTACGCGGCGGAGGCTTCGACCGCCAGAGCGAAAACCAGCTCAGCCGACAACTGGGAGCCGGAACCTGCGATTCTGTCAGAAAAGCATGTGAAAGCATTGGCGGAGAGATTGTTTCTTCCAACGCTGATCTGTGTGCGGTATTTTATCTTTTCCCCCGTTATCCGCTGACTCTGAAACTCTGGTTTGCGGATGAGGAGATACCCGGAAGCGGAAGAATACTGCTGGACAGAAGTGCAGGTCACTATCTTGCTGTGGAGGATGCGGTGACGGCAGGGTCGCTGCTGCTGGAGAAACTGATTGGAAAGATGTAAATGGTTCAGCTGCTAAAACGGTTGCAACAGCCCGGCCAGCTGAAAGGTTACAGACTGTTATAAAAATACAGGCTGCATTGCCGACAGGAGGAGACAACATGGAAATACAGAATAAAATCGGTCTGGTGGTAGAAGGCGGAGACATGAAATGTGCCTACAATGCCGGGATCCTGGATGCATTCCTGGATCATCATATTACATTTGGGTACTGTATCGGTGTGTCAGGAGGCGCGGGGAACGTGGCGTCTTTTGTGTCGGGACAGAGAGGGAGAAATCTCCGTTTTTTTACCGATTATATCCATGATCCGGAATATTTTGGCTGGAAAAGCTTTCTGAAGACGGGGAATCTCTTCGGTCTTCAGTATATTTACGGGGAACTGACAAACTCCACAGGAAAGGATCCTCTGGATTACGATGCGCTCATGAAAAATCCTGCCGGATATGAAGTGGTGGCAACGAATGCGCTGACCGGTCAGGCGGAATATTTCGGGAAAGAAGATATGAAGAAGGACGATTACCGGCCTGTGATGGCTTCCAGCGCTATCCCTGTTGTCTGCCGGCCGGTGAAAATAAAAGGGATTCCCTATTATGATGGCGGTATTGCGGATGCGATCCCGGTACGCCATGCGTTGGAAGCAGGCTGTGAGCGTCTGGTCGTCATTCTGTCGAAGCAGAGAGATTATGTGAGAAAACCCCAGGGTATGCGTTTTTTGTATTCCAGGATCTGCCGGAGATATCCGAAGATCGTCGAGGATATTGACCGCAGACATATTACATACAGGGAGAATCTGGAAGATGTGTTTGAACTGGAATGCCAGGGGAAAGCGTTTGTCTTTGCGCCCAGCGAGCCTATCAAGGTGGGAACATACACGATGGATGAGAAGGTGGAAAGAGAACTGTATGATCTTGGATGGAAAGATTTTAAGGATCGGAAGGATGATCTGAGAAAATTTATGGAGCAATAACCTGTCAGGATCATTTTTTATACAGTCATGGCAATAGAAGATCTGAAAGGATTTTTTATTGCCTTTTTCTATTATACCGGGTGTGATATGATAGAGAATAGGTAGAGGTTTGTACAGTGAGCGGAGAGGAGGCGGAAGATAGAGGATGACAAAAAATAAGATGATCGTTATGAGAGAGGTTACAAAAATTTTCGCAAATGGCGAAGATTATCTGAAGGCATTGAATAGTGTGTCGCTGGAAATCGATCCGGGGGAATTTGTGGCGGTCATGGGAACTTCCGGCAGTGGAAAGACTACGCTGCTGAATCTTCTCGGCGGACTGGAGATTCCAACAGAAGGAGCCGTTGGGGTCAACGGTGTCTGGCTTGCAGATTTGTCGGAAGAAGAGCGGACGGTCTTCCGGCGGAAAGAGATCGGTTTCGTTTTTCAGAAGTATAATCTTTTGCCTTCGGTCACAGTATTGGAGAATCTTCTGCTTCCGCTGAAATTGCTGAAGCTTGAGATCCGGAGAGATGAGGTGGAATCTTTGGCGGAGAAGTTGGGCATTCTGGAGAAACTATACCAGATGCCGGACAAACTGTCGGGAGGCCAGCAGCAAAGAGTGGCGATTGCAAGAGCCTTGCTGCATCGCCCGCAGGTGATCCTTGCGGATGAGCCTACGGGAAGTCTCGACCGGAAAACAGGAACCGCGGTTATGGAACAGATGAGAGGGATGTGCAGGAATAGCGGTCAGACATTGATCGTTGTTACCCATGATGAGAAAATTGCCGGAATGGCGGACCGGGTGGTCTTCCTGGAAGACGGAGAGGTGATTAAAGATGAGAGGCGGGAAGCAGATATACGGACAGTCGGCGGAAAAGATCCTGAAAAATGCCTATAGAAACAGCAGCCGGAAACGTGGTCTGGCGTTGACGCTGACAAGCGGAATGCTGATGGTGTTGGTGATTTTTCTGGCGGGGTTTCTCCAGGGAAAAATCCGGGCAGATCAGATCCGGTATCAGAGGGAACATGGTTCTTCGATTTATGCGTATGTGGAGAATGGAACGCCGAAAACCGCCTGGATCCTGGAACAGATTCCCCTGATACGTCAGGTCGGATATGAAAAACAGTATGGACAGTTGTTTACCAATGGCCTGGGATACAGTGACTGTTCTGTGATGGAAGAGGAAGACTGGAGGACGCTGAAAGCTGTGGCTTATACAGACATCTGCGGGACTTATCCGGAGGAGTCCAATGAGATCATGATGTCTGTGCAGACGCTGAAATCTTTCGGAATTCAGGATCCACAGGTAGGAATGAAACTGTGTCTGGAATTTTACTGGAAAAGTGTTTTCATTCAGGAAGAGACGGGACCGCAGGAATTTATTCTGTCGGGATATTTTACAGATTACACAGGGAATACCGGCTCGGATTCCATCTCTTATATTTCCAAAAAGAAACTGGAAAAAGCCGGAATTCCGGAATTTCCCTGCCGGATCCTCCTGGATGTAACTTCCGGGCTGCGAAGCGGAGAACAGACGGAGCGGATGCTGTCGGATTCTGTTTCCCTTGCGGAAGATGAGTATTTTGTGGCAGAGGATTCGGCGTTTTACAAAAGTATTCGGGGTATCGCCGGAAGCTTTGGCGCCGGGATTGTTTTATTGCTGCTGATTTCTTTCAGTGGTGTTCTGCTGATCTTCCGGATGATCCGGATATCATTTCTCAGAGATGAACGGCTGTTTGAGACTTTGCGGATCCTCGGGGTGACAGGGAAACAGATTCGGAAAGTCGTCTGCGGGCAATTTCTGCGGGATCTCATGGCCGGAACGGTTTTGGGAGGTTTCCTGGCATGTATGATTGTCTGGCTGCTGTTTCCCCGGCTTAATACGAGAATGTATATGGGAGAAGCAGGAAAGATCGATGCGTCCTCGTTTTTGCTGGTTCTTTTTTATGCGGGAGCAGTTCCGGTCGTCTGTCTGGCGGGTTGGTTGACTGCAGTTGTAAGCTTTCAGACATTGTCCCGAAAAAGGGGAGCGGGGAACAATGCGGTGAAAAGAAAGAATAAGAGAAAGCATGAGTTTTCACGGATCGGATGGAAAAAGCAGCAAAATCTCTGGAGAAAGCGGAAAAGCTTTCTGCTGGAAATGGCATGGAAGTCTGTAAAAAATTCAGGGCAAAGTTTTCTGTTCGGCGTCCTGCTGGTCTCTATGGGCGGAATTGCCGCGCTCTGTGCGGTCAGCCTGACAAGTGGGACCGATCTGCTCAGAAGACTGGAAAATCAGCCGGATTTTCAGGTGGGACTCACGTATTCCGGTTATGAATTTCTGGAAAGGCAGAAATTTTATGCATGGAATGAATACAGTTCGCCGGAATCGTCGGAAACAGATTTTTTTCCGGAAAATCTGAAAGAATGTCTGGTGAAGCTGTCGCAGCAGAAAGCAGGGAATGTGGAAATAAAGAAAGGATATCTGCCATCGTTCGATACGGATTTTTCGTATGACGGTGCGCATAATGGAAGGATTTCTGAGCTTTACAAATATGCACCTGATATTCCCCGGACAATGATTTGTACTCTGTCGGAAGAGGAGGAACGCAGGCTTTGCGAACAGATCTCTTCCGGGAGGAAAAGTCTGGAGGAAGGAGAAGCCATTCTTTTGCATCGGGGAATCCCGTTTAAAGAGCCGCCAGGCGGTTCCGGACAGGGAGTGACATTTTTTGCATACGATGTACTGCCTTCCGCCGATACGTTCCCGGAATGGCGGGAGCAGGCTTACGCAGCGAAACTGAAAGTTGTGGAGTCGGCAGATCTGCTGAAAACGGATCTGGCGGATCTGAATCTGATCTGGTCAGAGGAGAATGTCTGCTGGGTGATGGTATCGGAGGAGACGTATCGAAAACTTTCAGAGACGCTTCAGGAATATGTGCTAGAAATAAATCTTTCTTTTCCGGAAGAACAGAGGACAGAAGCGGAAGAGAAGATCCGCCGGTATGTGAAAGAGACGAATGAAGCATTTCGAAACGGTTATGGGGTGGAGGCGGATCAGGTATTTTTGACCTGCAAGTCGGAAACCATTGCCCTGGAGACGAAATATCTGGAAAACAGCAGATTCTGTATGGCGGCGGTCTGCGTGGTTCTTTTCCTGCTGGGAATCCTCACGTATGGAAGTACCCGTTACCTGGATCTTGTGATGCGGGAAAATGAACAGAAAATGCTGCGAATCCTTGGGATAACGCAGCGTCAGCAGAAAACAGTGCTGAGGCTTGAGGGAATGATTCACTGTGTTGTCCTGGCGATCCTTCTGGCGGCAGCGGGAAACGGAGTGATTGTTCTGTTGGACAGATTGGTGAAACATCAGAGTGAACATTTTTATGCGCATTATCCGTGGGGGGTGTTTGGAATTCTGGTATTGACGATTTTCGGAGTATCGCTGGCGCTGCCTGAAATTATAAAGAGGAAGAGAGGGAAGCCGTGAGATAATATAGCTTGGTAAAAGAAACCTCCAAACGGATAAGATATCGGTTTGGAGGTTTCGATCAATTTGGGATGTGTCCCTTTTCCGTGTTGTGCGGATCAATTTTACGATTCAATAATCGTACCGGTTTTTCCGTTATATCCGTCGATGGCTTTGTCGATGGAAGTGATCACTGCGCGTCTTCCGGTTTTCTGTTCCACGAAGGAGACAGCAGCCTCGATCTTTGGGAGCACTGACTTTTCGTCAAACTGATTTTCTTCCATATACTTTTTCGCTTCTGCGACAGAGATATGTTCCAGCTGGCGTTCTTCGTTGGTGTGGTATCCGACAGCTACATGTTCCACGCTGGTCAGGATCAGGAGTTCGTCGGCGTCTACCATTTCCGCCATCTTTCCGCTGATCAGGTCTTTCTCAATGACAGCGGAGGCACCTTTCAGTTCTTCTTCCTGTTCCAGCACCGGAATTCCGCCGCCGCCGCATGCGATCACAACTTGTCCGGCGTCCATCAGCAGACGGATCGTATCGATCTCAATGATATCCTGCGGCTTCGGTGAAGCGACGATTCTGCGGTAGCCATCTTCTGTCTCCACCACATAATTTCCTTTTTCTTCCTCTGCATCCGCCTCTTCCTTGGTCATGCACCGGCCGATCACTTTGGTCGGGTGATGGAAAGCGTCATCGTACGGATCTACTTTCACCTGAGTGATCACGGTTGCCACGGGTTTGTAGATACCGCGGCGGAGGAGTTCTGCGCGGATGCTGTTCTGCAGGTCGTAGCCGATATAGCCCTGGCTCATCGCGGAGCAGACGGACATGGGGGCTGCGCTGTAATTTTCATGTGCTTTGCCAAATTCGTTCATCGCGGTGTGGATCATGCCGACCTGTGGAGCGTTGCTGTGCGTGATGGCAACGGCGGCACCTGCCTGTACCAGGTCTGCGATTACTTTTGCAGAACGTTTTACGGCGATCTGCTGTTCCGGAAGTGTGGTTCCGAGTGCTCGGTGACCAAGCGCCACTACAACTTTTTTCTTCGTCATATAAAAGTCCTCTCTTTATCTGAAGTTTTGTAACGGTTCAAACAGGTTTACGCATATCCTGCGCCGTCAGAGGGGAAATCCGCCCGGAAAACCGGGGAAATTCTGTCCCTTAGTGATAATCATTATTATAGAGTGCTTTCCATGAAAAATCAAGCACGAAAAGGCGGTGCAGCTTGCCGGGAGTATGAAACTGAGCGGATTAGAGTGGAAAGAACAGAAAAAAATCCGGTATAATGTTTGTATACGAATTTCGGTTTTCTGACGCTGACAGAATGGTTTTCGAGAAGGAACTCAGATGGAAACCGGGGCGGCGGGAATTTCGGGAACCGATGAGATCATTTCAGACACGAGGAGGAATACAATGGCTGGTTTAAAGTTTGACCGGGAAAAAATCCTGGAATTGACGGACAAGGTTGTGGAGCGGACGATGCGGATGGACATGACCTGGGACTGGCCCTGCGGGGTGGCCTATTACGGGATCTGCAAGGCCTATGAGGTGACGGGAAAGGAACGGTATCTGGATCTTGTAAAAGCGCGGGTGGATGAGTATCTGGAACTGGGACTGCCGAAGTGGACGGTAAATACCTGTGCGATGGGACACTGCCTGATTACTTTGTATGAAGCTACCGGAGACGAGCGGTATTGGGAGATCGTGATGAGTAAGGTGGAGTATCTCCGGAAGGATGCGCTGCGTTTCGGGGATTCAGTTCTACAGCATACGGTTTCTGAAAACAATGATTTTCCGGAACAGGCATGGGCGGATACGCTGTTTATGGCAGTTTTTTTCCTGCTTCGGGTGGGAGTAAAACAGAAGGATCAGGCGCTGATCGACGATGCTCTGAATCAGTATTACTGGCATATCCGCTATCTCCAGGATCCGGAAACGGGATTGTATTACCATGGATACAATCATCTGACCGGGGATCATATGTCCGGTATTTACTGGGGAAGGGCAAATGCCTGGGCTGCCTACACCATGTCACAGGTAGGGATCGTGCTGCCGGAATGCTATCTGTACCCGAAATATCTTGATGTGACCGGTTCTCTGAACGAACAGCTTGCGGCGCTGAAGCTTCTGCAGACGGATCATGGACTGTGGCGCACGATCCTGGATGATCCGGAGTCTTATGAGGAAGTTTCCGCTTCCGCGGGGATCGCGGCGGCGATGGCAGCCAAAGGGAATCCGCTTCACATAAAATATATCAACAGAGCAATCTGCGGAATCCAGGACAATATCAGCAGAGACGGACGGGTATTAAACGTGTCCGGAGGAACCGCTGTGATGAAAGACCGGGAAGGATATCGGAATATTCCGAGAAACTGGATCCAGGGCTGGGGCCAGGGGCTGGCGCTGGCATTCTTCGCGGAAGTGTTGAACTATGAAAATAACAGAAATGACGGAGCGCTTTGACAATTTAGTTATTCGTATTGCATGTCCTTAAAAATGGTGGAGACCGTGAAAGCGGATCGGAATAGGATAAGTGCGTCGAAAAGCGAAAGTTCAGAGGACAGATGAGGAGCAGATTGCGCCGGATAAGAAATGCCGGAGTATCTTATCATAATGTTATGGACGATCGGGGCGCAAGTATTTGGGACATGCTGCGGGGAGGTGTCGGATGAAGATTGCAAAATATCCTGTCTGGATCAAAGGAAAAGCATACACAGCAGAAGTAGAGTTCAGCCAGTATGAGTATGCCATAGTGATCATACAGACGGATTTATACAGAGGGATGCGAAAAATGGGGCAGAAGCCGGAAACCACCTTCGTGAAACGGGTGCCGATTGAAACGTATGCCCAGGAGGCGGCGAGCGCGATAAAGCCATAGGAGGAATCCGGCCGGATGCCGGGGCAGATCAAAGATGTAACAAAGTCCAGAAATGCCGGAATGCAGAAAATCTGGTAGTTACAAGGGCCCCCGTAAATACCGGACAAAAGAAAAATGGAAGCAACGGGGCTCGAACCCGTGACCTCTCGCGTGTGAGGCGAACGCTCATCCCGGCTGAGCTATGCTTCCATCGATATTTATTATATCACTCTTAAATGGAATTTCAAGAGAAAATTGAAAAATCAGGAATGTATCAAAAAAAAGAAAAACATACCAGTAAAAAAACGGAGGTGCGGAAAAGTATGAAACACGTCATTCCACAGGATTCCACATATCTTCCGGGCATGAAAACTCTGATGGCGGATCCGACGGATCATCTGAATGTCCGGTATTTTCCGGATGTGGAATATGTCAGGCGGGGAGAGAAAGCGCTGCATCTGCAGCTTCTGATGCCGGCAGGCGTTGCCCCGGGGGAACTGTCCGGGGATCCGGAGCAGATCCAGAGCAGACGCTGTCCATGGATCGTTTATGTGCAGGGCGCGGCATGGGGAGAGCAGGATGTGTACGGTTCTCTGCCCCGTCTGGTGCGGATGGCAGAAAGCGGATATGTTGTGGCGAGTGTCAAACACCGGGCGTCCCGGGAAGCCGGGTTTCCCGCGTTTCTCCAGGATGTAAAGTCGGCGATCCGCTTCCTGCGGGCCAACGCCGCATTTTACCATATCGATCCGGAGCGGGTGGCTGTCTGGGGAGATTCTTCCGGCGGCCACGCGGCGCTGATGGTCGGGGTGACCGGGGATCTGCCGGAGTTTAAGACGGAAGACTGTGCGGAATATTCCGATGCGGTAAACGCTGTTCTGGACTTTTACGGTCCGACGGATGTGACCCGTATCAATGACGCGCCCAGAAATCCGGTTTACACTGCGGACAAAGAAAATATCCCGGAGGATCTCCTGTTTGGCGGATGTGTGATCGATCATCCGGAGATCGCCCAGCCGGGAAATCCATTGAACTATATCACGGCAGAAAAAGATCTTCCGCCAATCCTGATCGTACACGGAGACTGGGACTCCATGGTCCCATTTCAGCAGAGTGTCCTGATCTATAAAAAACTTATGGAATGCGGGAAAACCGCAGAATTCTACAAAGTATACGGAGCTGAGCACGGAACGTGTCTCTGGACGCCCGAGGTCCTGAAAACGGCGGAACAGTTTCTCGGAATCTATCTGTCATAAAGAAATGTCTGTGAGAACGCAAAACAGCGGCGCACCGAAGTGCGCCGCCGTTTTAATGAGGGGGGAGATAGTGAGTGGTTAATCAACTATCCGAGTCTTAGTATAGGAAAAAAATGTGTTGAAAGTATGTCCAAAAAATAAAAAAAGAAGAAAAGGTTTTAAGAAAGCGGAAAAAATTCAAAAAGAAAATAAAAACCCCGGACCGTGTGAAAACATAGTGCCTGTGGGCATCCAGCCCATCGCGAAGCGATTCTCAATGGCTGGATGCCGTAACCGTTCAGCTGGCCGAACGGTTACCTTGTCCGTTACGAAAAACTTTCCCCAGCATTGCAATGTTTTTCTGTCTATGTTATATTTTAATATAATATTGTTTTTTCAGGAGGCAAAAAACAGATGAAAAATTTACGTTCATTAATAGAAAATATATCCTGTACCTGCCTGCAGGGATCCCTGGACACAGAGGTCCGGGCGATCGCCTATGACTCCAGAAAAGTGGAAAAAGGCGCATTGTTCGTCTGTATCCGCGGCGCTGTGGCGGACGGTCATACGTTTGCAAATGAGGTGGTTGAGAAAGGTGCCAGGGTGCTGGTAGTGGAAGAGCCGGTCGATGTTCCGGAGAATGTGACTGTGCTTCAGGTTTCCGATACCAGATACGCCCTGGCTTTGATTTCCTGTGCATGGTTTGACTACCCGGCGAAGAAAATGAAGACCATCGGTGTTACGGGGACGAAGGGGAAGACGACGACCGTCTATATGGTGCGGTCCATTCTGGAGAATGCCGGCTACAAGGTGGGACTGATCGGGACCATCGAGACGATCATCGGGGATCGGCACATTCCTTCGGAGAATACGACGCCGGAATCCTATCTGGTACAGAAGTATTTCTCCGAGATGGCGGAGGAAGGATGCGACTGTGTCGTGATGGAGGTTTCCTCCCAGGCGCTGATGCTCCACCGGTGCAGCGGGATCCTGTTTGATTTCGGAATCTTTACGAATATCGGCGAGGATCATATCGGTCCCAACGAGCACAGCAGTTTTGAGGACTATCTTTCATGTAAAAAGCGGCTGCTTTCCCAGTGCAGGATCGGGATCGTCAACCGGGACGACGGACATTTTGATGAGATCGTAGAGGGAAGCACCTGCGAACTGGAGACCTACGGATTTTCCGAAAAGGCCGATCTGCGCGCGGTGGACGAGAAGCTTGTGACGTATCCGGGATATCTCGGGATCTCCTATACGGTGGACGGACTGCTTCATTTTCCGGTGGAGATCGACATCCCGGGGAAATTTAATATCTATAATTCCCTGACCGCCATTTCCATCTGCCGCCATTTCCGGGTATCTGTGGAAGATATCCAGGCGGCCCTGAAAGTGGCGAAGGTACGCGGAAGGGCTGAGATGGTCAAGGTGTCCGATCAGTTTACGCTGATGATCGACTATGCGCATAACGCGATGAGTCTGGAGAGTCTTCTCTCTACGCTCAGAGAATACCGTCCGCACCGTCTGGTCTGCCTGTTCGGATGCGGCGGAAACCGTTCCAGAGTGAGAAGATTCGAGATGGGAGAGGTGTCCGGACAGATGGCAGATCTGACGATCATAACGTCTGACAATCCGAGGGACGAGGATCCCCAGGCGATCATCGATGATATCAAGACGGGAATTTCCAAGACGGACGGAAAGTATGTGGAGATCATCGACCGCAAAGAAGCCATCGCCTATGCGATCCATCACGGAGAGCCCGGCGACATTATCGTTCTGGCCGGAAAAGGCCATGAGGACTACCAGATCATCAAGGGAAAGAAATATCCGATGGATGAACGGGTGCTGATCCGGGAGATCCTGGAAGAAGACAGGGAGAAGGCCTGAATGAGCAGCTATGCGGATATCATAGTCGATATTACCAATGAAAAGCTGGACCGGACCTTCCAGTATCGGATCCCGGAGGCGTTGGAGAAAAATGTGCGGCCGGGAAGTCAGGTAAAGATACCGTTCGGCAGCGGAAACCGTCTGGTGACCGGGTATGTGCTGTCGGTGAGCGGCAAAGCACAGTTTGACGAGAGTAAAATGAAGGAGATCCGGGAAGTGTCGGAGGACGCGGTGACCGTGGAGGCGCGTCTCATCGTACTGGCGGCGTGGATGAAGCATACTTACGGTTCCACGATGATCCAGGCATTGAAGACAGTGCTTCCGGTAAAGAACAAGGCGAAGGCCAGGGAAAAACGGACGATCGTTCTGATGCAGACGAGGGACGTCGCTCTGGATACGCTGGAGGAACTGAAGAGGAAAAAATATAAAGCGAAAGTGCGTCTGGTGGAGAAACTTCTGGAGGAACCGTCGCTGGATTACACCGAGGCGGTGAAGGAACTGAAACTGACTGCTTCGGTGATCCAGGGACTGGAGGCCCAGGGAGTTCTCCGGGTGACGCGGAGTTCTTCAGTACTTCCTTCCGGTTCGGGACAGGAATTTCAGATGCCGGAATTTACTCTGAGCAGTTTCCAGGAAGGAGCGGCGCAGGGGATCCTGCGGGAATGGAAAGAAAAGGATCGGCCGTGTCTGCTGCAGGGGGTGACCGGCAGCGGGAAGACCATGGTTTATATCCGGCTGATCGAGGAGACGCTGCGGGAAGGCCGGCAGGCGATCGTGCTGATTCCGGAGATCGCGCTGACGTATCAGAATGTCGGTAGGTTCTGCGGTTACTTCGGAGATCGTGTGGCGGTGATGAATTCCAGAATGACCCCGGCGCAGAGATATGAGCAGATGGAACGGGCAGCCGACGGTCGGGTCAGTATCATGCTGGGGCCGCGGTCGGCGCTGTTTACCCCTTTTCCGGATCTCGGACTGATCATCATTGACGAGGAACATGAAACCTCTTATAAAAGTGAAGTGACGCCGAGATATCATGCCCGGGAGACGGCTGTCGAGCGGGCGAAGCTGGAGCATGCCCATGTGGTGATGGGGTCCGCGACCCCGTCGGTGGATGCGTATTACCGCTGCCAGACCGGGGAGTATGCACTGTTTTCCCTGGAGGGAAGGTACGGGAATTCGCAGCTCCCGGACGTATGCATCGTGGATATGCGGGAAGAATTAAAGAGAGGGAACCGTTCGATCCTGAGCGTCGGTCTGGCGGAGCGGCTGGAGCAGTGTCTGGAACGGAAGGAGCAGGCGATGCTGTTCCTGAACCGGAGAGGATTCGCGGGGTTTATTTCCTGCCGTTCCTGCGGGTATGTGGTAAAATGTCCCCACTGCGATGTGTCCCTGACCGCGCACAATGACGGGACGCTGGTGTGCCATTACTGCGGCTACCGGACCAGGCAGCAGAACAAATGTCCCTCCTGCGGTTCCTCGTATATCGGAGGATTCCGGGCGGGAACGCAGCAGATCGAGCAGATCGTCCGGAAAACATTTCCCGGTGTGCGGACGCTGCGGATGGATGCGGACACGACAAAGAACAAGGAAAATTACGGAAAAATCCTCTCGGCTTTCGCGGCGCGGGAGGCGGATGTGCTGATCGGCACACAGATGATCGTCAAAGGGCATGACTTTCCGGATGTGACGCTGGTGGGTGTACTGGCGGCGGACCTGTCCCTGAACGCGGCGGACTACCGTGCCGGGGAGCGGACCTTTCAGATCCTGACCCAGGCGGTGGGAAGAGCGGGACGCAAAGACAAAAAGGGAACTGCCGTGATCCAGACGTATCAGCCGGATCACTACAGTATCCGGGCGGCGGCAATCCAGGATTATCCTGCCTTTTACGAGGAGGAGATCGGCTACCGCGAATTGATGAATTATCCCCCGGCCCACCAGCTGCTGGCGATCCATGCGGCGTGTCAGGAGGAAGAACGCCTGGAGCAGGCGATGGATTACATACGCAGATTCCTGCTCCGGTTCTGCCAGGATCCCCAGGTGCAGCTGATCGGTCCGGCACGGGAGAGCGTGGCGAAGATCAGCGATCTGTACCGCTATGTTCTATATGTGAAAGCCCCGCGGCAGGAACAGTTATTTTCCCTGCGGGAGCGGCTGGAACGCTATATCGAGATCAACAGCGGATTTTCCAATATTTATATACAGTTTGATTTTAATGCATAAGAAACAGGCAGTAACCGTTCAGATGCCTGAACGGTTACAGAAAGTGAGAGAAAAAGGAGAGAAAAAACAATGGCAATCAGAACAATTCGAGTGATGGGTGACAATGTCCTTACCAAAGTTTGCAGACCGGTGGAAGAGATGACTCCGAGGATCCAGCAGCTGATCGATGATATGCTGGATACTATGTATGACGCATGCGGGGTGGGTCTCGCGGCTCCCCAGGTTGGAGTGCTGAAACGGATCGTCGTCATTGACACAGACGGTACGCCGCATATCCTGATCAATCCGGAGATCATCGAGACTTCCGGGGAGCAGACAGGACCGGAGGGATGCCTCAGCCTGCCGGGAAAATCCGGGATGGTGACCCGGCCGGATCACGTGATCGTGCGTGCGCTGGACCGCGAGATGAAACCGTTTGAGCTGGAGGGTACGGAGCTTCTGGCCCGGGCGATCTGCCACGAATGTGATCATCTGGATGGTCACATGTACACGGAGAAGGTGGAAGGCGATCTGTGGGACAATGAATATGAAGATGAGGAAGAGGATGAATAAATGAAAGTAGTATTTATGGGAACGCCTGATTTCTCTGTGGGGACGTTGGAGGCGATCGCCGCGGCGGGACATGAGATCGCGGGCGTTGTGACGCAGCCGGACAAACAAAAGGGACGTGGAAAACAGGTGCAGCCGACGCCGGTGAAGGAAGCTGCGCTGCGTCTCGGACTTCCGGTTTACCAGCCGGCGAAGGTCCGGGATCCGGAGTTCCTCGAGGTCTTGAGAGAACTTGCCCCGGACGTGATTGTTGTCGTGGCGTTCGGACAGATCATTCCCCAGGCGATCCTTGATCTGCCGAAGTACGGATGTGTGAATGTCCATGCCTCTCTGCTTCCTGCATACCGGGGAGCTGCGCCGATCCAGTGGGCGGTCATCAACGGCGAAGCCGAGTCCGGTGTGACGACTATGCGGATGGACGCCGGGCTGGATACCGGAGACATGCTGCTGAAGACGGTGGCCCCGCTGGATCCGGACGAGACAGCGGGAAGTCTGTTTGACAAGCTGAGCAGCGCCGGGGCAAAGCTGCTGGTGGAGACACTGGAAAAGCTGGAGCAGGGAACGATCGTTCCGGAAAAACAGCCGGAGGAGAGTACGACGGCGTATGCCCGTATGATCCGGAAGGAGGACGGAAAGATCGACTGGAGCAGACCGGCGGCAGAGATCGAGCGGCTGATCCGCGGGATGGATCCGTGGCCCAGCGCTTTCACGAAGCTGGACGGAAAAACGGTGAAGATCTGGAAGGCCCGGGTGATCGCACTGATCGGTGGCGGTCTGTTTGAGGCGCTGCCGGGACAGGACCCGAAGAAGCATGCCGGGGAGATCTGGGCAGCGGACGAGACCGGGATTCATGTGCGTACCGGGGACGGGATCCTGCTGATTGAGGAACTGCAGATGGAAGGAAAGAAGCGGATGGCTGTGCAGGATTTCCTGCGGGGACATAAGATATTGCCGGGCTCTAAATTTGAGTAGGGGACGGCATCGCCCGGTCAGCCTGCGCCGGAAGTGCGGCGGGGTTGTCCGGATCCGTTCTCACTCCTGCTCTGTTCGCCCGCAGTCGCAAGAACCGGATTTCCGGACAACCTCGCCGCGCTTCCGGCGCGGGCTGACCGGGCGATGCCTGAGAGTGTCGGGCGATGGGGTGTGTGCGGGAGGTTGTGGCTGGATGGCAGTGATATGAGACTGGCGGAGCAGTGATGTGGGATCGATGAGGAAACGGTGAGAGAAAAGGTTTGCAGCTGTGGGTTGGGCCTGGCGGTGAGGTGTGGGGAGTTTTTGGATTGGAAAGGAGTTTGGGTTTATGCCTTTTATTTTTTGGGATTCTACGTATTTTCTGGTGATCCTGGCGGCGTTGATCTCGCTTGGGGTTTCGGCTTCGATGAATGCGACGTTTCAGAAGTATCAGAGGGTGCGGGCGTACAGTGGTCTGACGGGGGAGCAGGCGGCGCTGCGGATCCTCCGTGCGGCGGGGATTTATGATGTGCATATCCGCCATGTGTCGGGAAAGCTGACGGATCATTATGATCCGCGGTCGAAGACGGTGAATCTGTCGGATGCGGTGTATGGAAGAGCTTCGCTGGCTGCGGTCGGGGTCGCGGCTCATGAGTGTGGCCATGCGATCCAGGACGCCAGGGGATATGTGCCGCTGAAGATCCGCGGGGCGATCGTTCCGGTCGCGAATTTCGGTTCGCAGATGTTCTGGCCGCTGTTTATCCTGGGACTGATCTTCAGTATGGAACCGCTGGTGAATCTTGGGATCCTTCTGTTTTTGTTTGCATTGGTTTTTCAGATCGTTACGCTGCCGGTGGAGTTTAATGCTTCTGCCCGCGCGATCCGGATGCTGGATTCCACAGGGATCCTCGGGCCGTCAGAGGTTCCGGGGGCGAAGAAGGTTCTCCGTGCGGCGGCGATGACTTATGTGGCGGCGGTTGTGGGATCTCTGCTCCAGCTGCTGCGTCTTTTGATTTTGTCCGGGAGGATAAGAAATGATGACTGATGGTGTCAATACAAGGGAGCTGGCATTGAATATTCTTCTTCAGATTGAAAAGGAGGAGGTTCCCTGCCATGTGGCGGTTCGCCAGACATTGGAGAAATATCAGTTTCTCCCGAAGCAGGACCGGGCGTTTATCACCCGGCTCTGCGACGGTTCGGTGGAGTATCAGATCCAGAATGATTATGTGATCAATCAGTATTCCAAGACGAAAATTCATAAATGTAAGCCGGTGATCCGGGCGCTGCTGCGGATGTCTGTCTATCAGATCCGCTTTATGGACAGTGTTCCGGATTCGGCTGTGGTCAATGAGGCGGTGAAGCTGGCTGCCCGCCGGGGATTTTTTCCGCTGAAGGGATTTGTCAACGGTGTGCTCCGCAGTATCGTCCGGGAAAAGGATCACCTTACGTTCCCCGGACGGGAGGAGGGCCTGACCAGATACCTTTCTGTGCGCTATTCGATGCCGGAGTTCCTTGTGGAGGAGTTTCTGGAGCAGTATTCGGAAGAAGAGACGGAGAAGATGCTGGCTTCGTTCCTGGAGACGCATCCGACAACGATCCGGATCAACCGATTTCGGAATACAGAGGAGGAAACGCTGCGCAGTCTGGAGAAACAGGGAGTCACAGTGGAAAAGGCGCCCTACGTGAAAGAGGCCTGGTATATCCGCGGCTATGATCATCTGAACCGTCTGTCGGCATTTCTTCAGGGACGGTTTCAGGTCCAGGACGTCAGTTCCATGCTGGTGGCTCATGCAGCGGATCCACATCCTGGCGATACGGTGCTGGATCTGTGCGCCGCCCCGGGCGGAAAGAGTCTCCACATGGCTGACCGGATGCTTGGCTGCGGCTTTGTCCAGGCCAGGGACCTGACGCCTTATAAGGTGGACCTGATCCGGGAAAATGTGGAGCGCTCCGGTCTTACCAATGTGGTGCCGGAGCAGTGGGACGCGACAGTGCCGGATGAGGGATGGAGAAAAAAAGCGGATGTGGTCCTCGCGGACGTTCCCTGTTCCGGGTACGGTGTGATCGGAAAAAAACCGGACATCCGGTATCATGCGTCGAAAAATAGAGAGACGGAACTGATCCACTTGCAGAAAAAGATTCTGGAAAACGCTGCGGAATATGTGAAAGAGGGTGGAATCCTTGTGTTCAGCACCTGCACAGTAAATAAGAAGGAAAATGAAGAGAATCTTTGGTGGTTCCTCGAGGAATTCCCTTTTGAACCGGTCAGTCTGGACGACTGTCTGCCGGAGGAGCTTCGCAGTGAAGAGACAGCGAAGGGATATCTCCAGCTGCTTCCCGGGGTACATAAGTGTGACGGCTTCTTTCTTGCAAAACTCCGCAGGAAGGAGGACACGGACGAGTGAATGATATCAAATCCATGAACCTGGAGGAACTGAAAGCGGTCTGTCAGGAATTGGGGGAAAAACCGTTTCGCGCAAAACAGCTGTTTGCGTGGATTCATCAGAAGATGGCGTCCTCTTATGAAGAGATGACGAATCTGTCCAGAGGATTCCGGAGCCGTCTGGAAGAAACATATCCGTTCCGGCCGCTGGAGATCGTCCAGGTACAGACGTCCCGTCTGGACGGGACGCAGAAATACCTGTTTGAGCTGTTTGACGGAAATATCATCGAAAGTGTATTGATGCGTTACCATCACGGAAATTCCGTCTGCATATCCTCGCAGGTGGGCTGCCGGATGGGGTGTAGATTCTGCGCTTCCACGATCGGAGGCCTGGTGCGCCCGCTGTCAGCCGGGGAGATGGCGGAGCAGGTGTACCAGATTGCCAGACATACCGGGGAACGGGTATCCAATGTGGTCGTGATGGGGACCGGTGAGCCGCTGGACAATTACGACAATCTGGTCCGCTTTCTCCGGCTGATCTCCAGTCCGGAGGGATTGAATATCAGCCAGCGGAACCTGACGGTTTCCACCTGTGGCATCGTGCCGAACATGCGCCGGCTGGCTCAGGAGCATCTGCAGATCACCCTGGCATTGTCACTCCATGCGCCCAACGATGAGAAGCGGAAAACGCTGATGCCGATCGCGTACCGGTATACGATGGACGAGGTGCTGGACGCCTGCCGGTATTACTTCCGGGAGACAGGGCGCCGGCTGACGTTTGAGTATGCGCTGGTCGGCGGAGAGAACGATTCCCAGGAGGATGCGGATCAGCTGGCAGGCCGGATTCGAGGCCTGAACTGCCACGTAAATCTGATTCCCGTGAACCCGATCAAGGAGAGAAATTATGTCCGTTCCGGGAAAAAAGTGGTGGAGAATTTCAAAAATAAACTTGAAAAATACGGAATTAATGTTACTATTAGAAGGGAAATGGGCGCGGATATCGACGGCGCCTGTGGACAATTAAGAAAAAGTTATATTGATAAAACAGACCAGGAGAGGAAGACATGAAAGTATTTTCTGCAACCGATATAGGTCAGAAACGCAAAATGAATCAGGACTTTGTATTCGCTTCCGCAGAACCGGTCGGGAATCTTCCGAACCTTTTTGTCGTAGCTGACGGAATGGGAGGACACAATGCCGGGGACTTTGCGTCTCGCTATGGCGTGTCCGTGCTGGTGGAGTCTGTGAAAAGAGACGGGAATTTCAACCCGGTCAAGATCATCCGTCACGGGATCGAGGCGGCGAACAGTCAGATTCTGGAACAGGCGCAGAGAGATGAGTCAATGGAAGGCATGGGTACGACGATGGTAGTGGCTACGGTCGTGGGGAGCTATGCTTATGTGGCGAATGTCGGGGACAGCCGTCTTTACCTCGCGGCCGACGGGACGTTTTCCCAGGTGACTCAGGACCATTCACTGATCATGGAGATGGTCCGGCTGGGAGAGCTTTCGATGGAGCAGGCGAGAAACCACCCGGATAAAAATATTATCACCAGAGCGGTGGGAACGGGTGAGACGGTGAAGGTGGACTTTTTTGATATCCGCCTGGAGCCGGGAAATCAGCTTTTGATGTGCTCGGATGGATTGTCTAATATGGTGACAGACGAGGAAATTTTCGAAATTCTCCAGGAGGATGACGGAAAAGATAAAGCGCAGGAACTGATCGATAAAGCGAATGCAAATGGCGGCAAGGACAATATTGCAGTCATTGTCGTTGAACCATTTACAAACGAGGTGAAAGAATGTTAAAAGAGGGCGTTATTTTAGGAGAGAGATATGAAATCATAAACAGAATCGGTTCCGGCGGGATGGCGGACGTCTACAAGGCGATGGACCACAAACTGAACCGTATGGTGGCGGTGAAAGTGCTGAAGACGGAGTTCCGTGAGGATAAGACGTTTATCTCAAAGTTCCGTACCGAAGCGCAGGCGGCCGCCGGCCTGTCCCATCCAAACGTGGTCAATGTGTATGACGTCGGCGAGGACCGCGGCGTGTACTATATTGTCATGGAACTTGTGGAAGGGATCACGCTGAAGGATTATATTAATCGAAAGGGTAAACTGAGTGTCAAGGAGGCGACCAGTATCGCGATCCAGGTCTCCCTGGGCCTGGAGGCCGCTCACAATCGAGGGATCGTTCATCGGGACGTCAAACCGCAGAATATTATCATTTCCACCGACGGAAAGGTAAAACTTTCCGATTTCGGTATTGCAAAAGCGACTTCTTCCAACACGATCAGTTCGAACGTGATGGGGAGTGTTCATTACAGTTCCCCGGAGCAGGTGCGGGGCGGATATTCGGATTACAAGAGTGATATTTATTCTCTTGGTATCACATTGTACGAAATGGTGACAGGCCGTGTTCCCTTCGACGGGGATACCACGGTCGCGATCGCGATCAAACATCTGCAGGAAGAGATCGAGGCGCCTTCCAAGTATACGCCGAATCTTCCGTATGCTCTGGAGCAGATCATTTTGAAATGTACCCAGAAAAGTCCGGACCGCCGTTATAAAAACATGGCGGAACTCATCGACGATCTGAAACATTCCCTGGTGGATCCCAACGGAAACTTTGTCACGCTGGTGCCGCTCAGCTCTCATGCTCAGACGGTTATGGTTTCCCAGGATGAACTGGACAGGATCCGCGCCGGTTCCGCCGAGGCGGCTGCCCGCAAAGAGGAGCAGGAAGCGTCCCCGCGATACAGCAAGCTGGAGGATGACAGCGAGGAGGAAGAGGACGACGGGTATGAAGATGGCGGATACGAAGACGATGACTATGAGGAAGATGAGTACGACGATTATGATGAGGATGACGAAGACGACGAGGAGGAAGACGACGAGGAATCCGGAAGCAAGATGGACAAAGTCGTCACCATCGGAGGATTTATCGTCGCAGCTGTTATCATCTGTATTCTGATCTATGTGATCGTTCAGGCGCTGGGGCTTGGGGGAGGGAGAAACAGTACGGATTCTTCTTCCGCGTCAGTGACTGTGACAGCTACGCCGACGCCGGTGGATTCCAGTGCGACCTCCAATACGGATCAGGATATGGTGACTGTACCGGATCTGAGAAATCAGACGGAAGAGCAGGCGACAAAGACAGCGAACGACCTTGGCCTTGGGGTTACTTATGGCGGAACGGAAGTCTCGGACTCTTATGAAGAAGGGATGGTCTGCCGTCAGGATCTGCAGCCCGGCTCTCAGGTTCCGATCAATTCCACGATTACCTATTATGTGAGTTCAGGTTCCGGCAAGGTACAGATCCCGACCGGGCTGGTCGGACAGTCGAGGGATGCTGTGCAGGCTTCTCTGGAAAGTCTGGGTCTCTCGGCAAGCTTCAGCGAACAGCCGAGCAGCGATGTGGCTGAGGGAAATGTCATCACACTGGAGCCGGGTGAAGGGTCTACGGTGGATGTCGGTACAACTGTGACGGTTGTGGTCAGCACCGGTTCTGAGGAAGCCGAGCAGGTGACGGTTCCGAGTGTGAGCGGTTACTCTCAGGAGGAAGCTACAAGGATTCTGGAAGGTATGGGTCTGGAGGTTACAACGACGACAGCATCCTCCAGCAGAGTGGATATCGGTGAGGTGATCAACCAGAGCCCTGTCAGCGGAACGAAAGTGGACGTGGGATCCACGGTGACGCTTGTGATCAATGAGGAAGATGCAGCGGCTGAGCCGACCACGGAGCCGCAAGACGGAGCGACGACTGTGACATGGAGCTGCAACAAGTCCTTGAACAAACCGGAGAATTATGACGGCGGAGTGATCCGTCTGGAAGTGATCCAGAATGTCAATGGGTCTGAGCAGTCAGTGTGGAGTGACGAGGGAATGACGCTGGACGACAGCCAGTGGCCGTATCCGATCAACATTCAGTGGGATGCGCCGTCCAACGCGTCTGCGGATGTTTACATCCTGATCTCGGAGATGGATTCCACCGGAACGTATCAGGCAATCTCAAAGAGCAGCACGTTTACTGCCGACCATAACTGAGGTGTGAATGAAAGGCAGAATTATAAAAGGAATTGCCGGATTCTACTATGTGGATACGGGAGAATCCGGCATTTATGAGTGTAAAGCGAAAGGAATTTTCCGGAAGGATAAAAAGAAGCCTCTGGTGGGCGACCATGTGGAGATCGAAATCCTCAGTGAGGATGAAAAAACCGGGAATCTCACGGAGCTTCTGGAACGGAAGAACGAGCTGATCCGCCCGGCGGTGGCCAATGTGGACCAGGCGCTGGTGATCTTTGCGCTGGAGGATCCGAAACCGAACGTCGCGCTTCTCGACCGCTTTCTTGTGATGATGGAGCAGCAGGAGGTTCCTGCTGCCGTCTGCTTTAACAAAGATGACCTGGCCGGTCCGGAAAAAGCGGAGAAGATGCGGAAGATCTATGAGGACTGCGGGTATCCGGTATTTTTGTGCAGCGCGGCGAAAAAGGAAGGAATCGATGCGCTCAGAGAGTATCTGGACGGGAAGACGACGGTGGTGGCGGGACCGTCCGGCGTCGGGAAATCTTCGCTGACCAATCTTTTTCAGAGTGAGATCCATATGGAGACTGGGGAGATCAGCAGAAAACTGAAACGCGGCAGACACACGACCCGCCATGCGCAGCTGATCCCACTGGGAAAAGATACCTGGCTCTGTGATACGCCAGGCTTTACTTCCCTCTATACAGAGAATATGGAGAAGGAGGAACTTCGCGGATATTTTCCGGAATTCCGTCCGCTGGAGGGAAGCTGCCGGTTCCAGGGATGTGTTCATGTGAAGGAGCCGGGATGCGCGGTGAAAAATGCGCTGGAGCAGGGCAGGATCCACAGATCACGGTATGAAAATTATGTGATGTTTTACGAAGAGTTAAAAGAGCAGGAAAAAAGGAGATACTAGCATGCAGAGGTATCAGTTGTCACCGTCAATTCTGGCCGCGGATTTTAACCGGCTGGGTGAACAGATCAGGAAAATTGAACAGGCAGGTTGTCAATGGCTGCATATTGATGTGATGGATGGCACCTTTGTGCCGAGTATCTCTTTCGGGATGCCGCTGATCAAGTCGATCCGGGAGGAGAGCACGTTGTATTTCGATGTGCATCTGATGATCCAGGATCCGGAGCGCTATATTCAGCGTTTCAAGGAGTGCGGGGCGGATATGCTGACGATCCATGCGGAGGCTTGTTCAGATCTGGCGTTTACTCTGGATGTGATCCACGGAAAAGGGATGCAGACGGGAGTTGCCATCAACCCGTCGACGCCGGTCAATGTGCTGGAACGTGTCTTGGATAAGGTGGACATGGTGCTGATCATGAGCGTTAATCCGGGATTCGGCGGACAGAAATATATTCCTGAGACAGCAAGAAAGCTGCAGGAAATGAGACGGATGCTGGATGCGACGGGAAATTCGGAGGTACTGATTCAGGTGGATGGCGGTATCAACGAAAAGACGGTGGACGAGGTATTGGAAGCAGGCGCGAATATCATCGTGGCCGGTTCGGCAGTGTTTGGCGGCGATATCGAAAAGAATATCCGTATGTTTCAGGATCATATCGATCCGTACAATTCCAGGGATGACAGATAAGATCCGTGGTACGGATACAATTAGTATAAGACAGAATGTGAGGGACAAAAAGTGAAGACATGCATCATCGCCGGGGGCATGCTCGAGAAGGAGTTTGCCCTTCGTTTTATTCAGGAGCAGAAATTTGATATTACTCTGGCTGCGGACCGCGGGTTGGAATTCTGCAGCGAGGAAAATATTCGTCCGACGTACATTCTCGGGGATTTTGACAGCCTGAGAGAGGGTGTGCTGGACAGATACCGGGAAGAGAAAAGTGTGCCGATCCGGGAATTTAACCCGATCAAGGACAATACAGACATGGATCTGGCCCTGCAGCAGGCGATCATTCTCGGGAGCAGCGAAATTTATATCCTGGGAGGCACGGGCGGACGGCTGGACCATTTTTTCAGCACAGTGCAGAATCTGAAGAAGGCATGGCTGAAACATATTCCGGCCTATCTGGTGGACTCCAGGAACCTGATCACACTGCCCTGCGAGAAAGAGTTTACGATCGACCGGGAAAAGCAGCATGGAACTTATGTCTCGTTTATGCCTCTGGAGGAGCGCGTGACGGGACTGACTCTGGAAGGGTTTAAATATCCCCTGGATCAGTATACGCTGACCAACACTTCCGGAGGGCTCGGCGTCAGCAATGAGATTATAGAGGCGCAGGGCCATGTAAAATATGAGGATGGAATTCTTCTGATGATCCAGTCGAAGGACTGAAATTTCTATAACTTCATGCTTCTCCATATAAGTCCGCAGACCCGCATGGTTACTGCATTTCTTGAAAACGCAACTTTATAAAGAAGCACATAAA
>ERZ1643246.1191-NODE-1191-length-29131-cov-6.075251_pt1 | contig 29131 bp, 29 predicted proteins | sample MGYA00579265_ERZ1643246 | MGnify/ENA primary metagenome ERZ1643246 (study PRJEB29033, sample SAMEA4952261) | chicken gut metagenome | biome: Broiler Chicken; feature: Gastrointestinal Tract; material: Caecum | place: Ireland | collected 2018 | study: Broiler...
GTATTCTAAATGAAAGATGGATGCTGCTTCCTCTCCGGTATAATCTGATGACGATCCATTTTATGTATAGTGACAGCAAAATTATGAAATATTTTCAGAATCATGCAGATTATTATTCAACAGGTGAAATTGAAATGAGTAAGGAGAATCCCGCTATCATTCATTATACTCCAAGTTTTACAACCAGACCATGGGTACAAAACTGTAAACATCCATTAAAAGGATTGTATTGGAATACCTTGAAGAAAACCCCATGGAGCGATGCAAAAGAAGAAAAAGATAATCGAAAATTGCATGTCAGATTAGTAGAATGGCGGTATCGCTGCCTGCCGTTCTGAAATGCGAGGAAATATCTTATGATTAGTGTAATTATACCAGTACATAATGCCGAAAAATTTATATCCAGATGTGTTGACTCTGTTTTACAGAGCACATATTCAGACTTACAAATTTTGTTAATTGAAAATTGTTCGACGGATAATTCACTGGAAATATGTAGAAAATATGAAAAAAATTATGGGAATGTGAAGGTATATGTAGCAGATAAAGCAGGTGTTTCACATGCCAGAAATATAGGACTGGATCATGCTAAAGGGGAGTATATAGCATTTGTTGATGCGGATGATTATATTAGTCCATTAATGTACGAACTGTTGGTGAGAGGTCTTGATAAGAATCAAGCGGATTTTGTTTTTTGTGATTTTTATGAAGGGAAAGACGAGGCTGCTTATTTTGAGTCTAAGGAAAAAGTATGTGTCTGTAATGAAGTTCAACCTAAGGAATATTATTATAATTTATACATAAAAGAAAAACGCTCTTATATTGCACCTTGGAATAAGTTGATAAAGCGAGAAGTTATAGGAAATCTTAGATTTGACGAAACTCTTAGAGTAGCGGAGGACAAGTCATTTATTGCAAGATGCATTTATAATTGCAAAAAGATATATAGTTTATCGGAAAAGCTGTATTTCTATTATATAAATAGCAACTCAGTGTGCGCAAATCCTAATAAAGACAGTGATATATGGTTTGACATGGTCAGGGCATTGATAAAAGATTATGATTTCATGGAAATACAGTTTCCAGAGAATAAATTGTTTAAAAAGTATGTTAGCTGCTGCATAGTGAGAACAGCTGATTTTCATCTGAAATGGGCGCAGAGAGAAAAGAACATTCGGCGTATCGAAGAACTAAACTATATTATTAAGAAAAATATGTTAGAGATATTGGGCGCAAGGGAATTGGAAGTTCAATTAAAATTCAGAATTCTGATTGAACATTATTTTCCTCATATGATTCAAAGAATACATAAATTATATGGGAAAGTCTGAAAGTAATATGAAGAAGATATTAATTATACATCAAAATATGGAAATTGGCGGCGCTGAAACCAGTCTGCTGGGACTTCTGGATAGTTTTGATTACTCGCAAGTAGCGGTTGATCTGCTTCTTTACGAACAGAAAGGAGAATTACTTGCCTATATTCCAAAAGAGGTAAATATTCTGAAAGAAATACCTGAATATAAAGCGCTTGTTAGTCCTGTTAAAAAAGTTTTAAAGAGCGTGTGTTTTCCAATAGGAATTATAAGGATAGTTACAAAGTTCAGCTATACTGTGAAAAACAGATTATTCTCATATGGAGATGGAGGATATATTTTAAAACAATCTTATCACTATAACGCCTTGCCGTTTCTTCCACATATTGAGGGAAAATATGATATGGCAATCAGCTTTAATGATCCGCATTTTATTCTTGCAAACAAAGTTCAAGCAAAAATTAAACTGGGATGGTTTCATACAGATTATGGGAGGATTACATGTAATCAAAGATTAGAAAAAAAAATGTGGACCAAGTGTGATTATACGGTCAATGTTTCTCAGAGCTGTAAGGAAGTTTTTGATAAAACACATTTGTATATGACTAATAGATCAATTGTTATTGAAAATATCTTGTCAAAAAAGACACTTATGAAACGTGCATCGCTATTTGAAGTACAAACGGAGATGCCTGCCGATGGAAGTGTACGTATACTCTCGATCGGAAGATTTTCGGAACCTAAAAATTTTGATAACATACCCTCTATTTGTCAAGAAATCCTTAAGTCAGGGATTGATGTGAAGTGGTATCTGATCGGCTACGGCAGCGATGAAGAGTTGATAAAGCATAGAATTGCAGAGGTGGGAATGGAGAAAAAAGTTATTATTCTTGGGAAAAAGGAAAATCCGTATCCGTATATTAAAGCATGCGATATTTATATACAGCCCAGTCGGTACGAAGGAAAATGCGTAGCGGTCAGAGAGGCGCAGATTCTGGGAAAGCCTGTCATTATAACAAATTATGCAACGTCATCCAGTCAGTTAAAAGATGGATATGACGGGGTGATCGTACCAATGGATAATAAAGGGTGCGCAGAAGGAATAATTGAGGTGATCCGTAATAAAAAATTACAGCAGAAGTTGATTGAAAATGAAAGTAAGAACGACTACACAAACGCTGGAGAGATTAAAAAACTATATCAGTTTTTGGAGTGAATAAAAATGGAATATACAAAAAGAGACTCAATAATGGTAAAAGGTCTGGCTGCACTATGTATGGTGTGTCTGCATTTGTTTTGTCGCCAGGGAACTGCAGTATTTGGAAAGCCGCTCATTTGGATAAATGATACAACCCCATTAGTATTTCTGTTTGGATTTTTTTCGGAAATTTGTGTTCCACTATATTCTATGTCGGCAGGATATGCACAACAGCTTATGTTAGAAAATGGGAAATTATCATTAAAAAGTAATGCGAAAAGAATCTTTAGGTTGCTCAAGATTTATTGGATTATCCTTGTTTTATTTTCCATTCTGGGTCTTATTTTTGATAAAAGCGGAGGGATTCCGGGAAATATAGCAGATTTCTTAAAAAGTATAGTATTGCTGCATTCCTATAATGGCGCTTGGTGGTATCTGAATACTTATATAATCTTATTATTGATTCCATATCGGTTTTTATTTGGGATTATCAACAAACTGAGCACAAAGTGGGGATTCGCTTTTTGTTTTTGCGTAGAAGCAGCATGGTATGTCGTGAGCAGATTTAACATCCTTCCGAATATCCCGGACAATATGGTTATATTGGGCTTTATAGGAAAAGAATTGTCAAACCTTATTTTTGTATTGCCATATGTATGGGCAGGGGCAATTTTGTGCAAATGGAAAGTGGTCGAAAGAACAAGAGCGTGGTATAAAGAGCATATTCAGGATAAATACTATAATCTTGTCGTATTGCTGGCTTTGACAGTGTTATTTATTGCAATTAATCTGATTCATAAGTTTGTTCTGACAGGAACATCTGCAGTTATTACTTTCATTTTGTTTAATTTACTAAAGAAGCCGAAACCTGTTGAGTCATGTTTTCTGGTTTTAGGAAAACACTCGACGGTTATCTGGCTGACGCATATGTTTTTTTATATGTATTTGTTTAAAGGGCTTGTGTTTATTGCGCGGTATCCGTTGCTGATTCTATTATTTATGTTATTTTTATGTATCATAACATCATATATAGTCAGAGCAATTGAGTGGTGTATCAACAATTTGTATACATTGATCATAGCAAAAAAAGGAAAATGCAAGGAGTCTGAAAATGCCGTTTGTTAGCATTGTTGTTCCGGTATATAAAGTTGAAAAATATCTGGAGCGTTGTATAAAAAGTTTGATATCTCAGACATTATCTGATATCGAGATCATTTTAGTGGATGATGGTTCACCAGATCGTTGCCCTGCACTTTGTGATGTATGGGCAAGCCGTGACAATAGGATAAAAGTTGTACATAAGAAAAACGGAGGGCTTAGCAGTGCAAGGAATGCCGGAATGTCTGTTGCCAGAGGAAAGTATATAGGATTTGTTGACTCTGATGATGACGTTGAATCAGATATGTACAAGAAAATGTTTTTGGCGGCAGAGCAATATCAGGTTGACTTTGTAATGGCAGATTATATTCGAATACGGGAAGACGGCAGTACATATCTCAAAACGCTGGATATTCAATCGGGGCTTTATGACAAGCCGAAAATCAGGGAGGAAATATTTCCGAATTTGATCATGCGTGAATGTGTCGATTATGGCCCCTTACTTTCGGTATGGCATTGCTTGTATCGTGCAGACTTTCTGAGGAAATATGATCTGCATTTCGATGAACAGGTCCGCTGGTCTGAAGATAATATTTTCAGCGCCATTCTTGGCTATTACTGCAACAGTTTTTACTATATGAAAGGCGAGGGATTGTATCATTATTATCAGAATCCGGGAACGATCACGACTTCTTTTCGAAAAGGAGCATGGCAGGTTTATTGCACAATGAATGATCATTTACATGCCTTTTTTGACCACGTGGATGATTACGATTTCAGGCGTCAGCTAAAGCTGCATATTATTTATTATGCATGCAATTGTATTGGACAGGATGAGGGAGCTTCGGAGAGTGAGAAAATTGAGCATATCAGACAGATCTTAAATGATGCTCATCTGACGGAGGCATTTCGGAATTTTAAAATGCCGCATGTGCCGGTTAAGCTGAAAATACAGCTTATGCTGATGAAGCAGAAAAGTGCAGGGATATTGTACTATTTAAAAAAGCACTAAGTAGGTTGGTGGTAAAGTTATGCCAAGAGTTTCAATTGTTATTCCTTTATATAATAAAATTCAATATATAGGGAATTGTCTGGAATTGTTGATCAGACAGCAGTATCAGGATTTTGAAATCATTGTAGTAGATGACGGATCTGATGACGGAAGTTATGAAATTGTGCAGGATATGTCGGAATCTACTGATAAGATCCACCTGTTTCGCCAGGATAATCAGGGGGTCTCTTCTGCACGGAACACGGGGCTGAGAAAAGCAGCAGGTGAGTGGATATGGTTTGTAGATGCAGATGACCAGCCGGATACAGGCTGGCTGAACAATGCTGGAGAATACTTTGAAGATACGGAGATTGATATTATTTTCGGTGAATTTGTTAAGGTTTGGACAGATGGAAGGAAAGAACGTACGGCGACAGGATACTCGGGGAAAATACCGTCGGAAGAATTACCGGTATGTTTTATGAAAGAGCAGTATTCTACCGGCTTTTTCGGGTATTTGTGGTGCAAACTGATACGAAAATCGTTTATAGAAGATTGCGAAGCAGAATTTGAAAAAGGCTTAACTTTAGCCGAAGATCTGAAGTTCATGGTCCAGTTGTACCGACATTCTCCGCAATGTTTGTTCTTACATGATAATGCGATGTACTACACCATGGATGCGGAAAATTCATCTGTAGAACGGGATATTGATTATAGAGCGCAGGCAGAGATTCAGTATCAGATTTTTCAATGGATTGGAGAGGAAAGATGTTCGAAAGAATACAAATCAATGCGAAACTTTCAGATCAGTAATTATGTGGCATGTGTATTTTTTCATGGGTTTGAAAAAAATAGAAGCATTACTGATGAAACCGGATGGATGAAAAGCCACCCTGAATATGCAGTGTGTCTGGAAGCAAGAGATATGTCAGGCATTATGAAATGGATTGTGCTGCTTATTAAACTCCAGTGTTATCAGGGAGTACACGTTTTATTGGATATCCGGATGAAATGCAGAGAAATATACAGAAGGGCTCGAAGATGAAATATTTTTTATATAATCACATAGGCAGTGCCAATCATGGATGTGAGGCGCTGGTAAGAACTGTGTTGGGAATGTTGCCGGAAAATGCGGAAACTATGTTGCTTTCGGAGACTCCTGCCGAAGAAGTGCAGTATGGGATACATAGTGAGACAAAAATCATTCCGGCGACTCATGAAGTTACAAGGAAAAGCCTGAAATTTATTCGGGCGTACCTGCAGCTGAAGATGAGAAAGAATTTTTTCCCTATCGATGTGTTGCCTTATGAACAGAGCATTGACAGGATCCCGACAGGCTCTGTTGGGATTTCGATAGGTGGAGATGTATATTGTTATGACAATTATCCGAAATATATTCTGATACATGATCAAATACGTAGAAAAAAGCATAAGACGATCTTAATGGGATGTTCTTTAGAAGCGGAGCTGTTTCAGGATCCGTCTTTTATAGAAGACATAAAGAACTATGATTATATTTTGGCCAGAGAATCACTTACCTTCGAACTATTAAAAAGAGCAGGTATAACAAAAATTGGACTTGCTCCGGATCCAGCTTTTACACTCTCTGAAATGCAACTGCCTTTGCCGGAGGGATTTGTAGAAGGAAACACGATAGGTATCAATGTAAGTCCTCTTGTAGAAAAAAGAGAAACAAAAAAAGGGATTGTACTTGAAAATTATAAGAATCTGATCCGGAATATATTGAGTAACACGGACTGCTCGGTAGCCCTGATCCCTCATGTAGTATGGGAAGATAATGACGATCGTGTGATCCTGAAAATGATATATGATCTGTTCAGAGAATCAGACAGGGTGGTCATGATCAATGATCATAACTGTATGGAACTTAAGGGATATATATCACGATGCAGATTTTTTGTTGGTGCAAGAACTCATGCAACAATCGCGGCATATTCCACAGGAATCCCAACCCTGACATTAGGATATTCAATCAAGTCCAGAGGAATTGCAAAAGATTTATTCGGAACAGATGAAAATTATGTCATTCCGGTGCAGAGCTTGAGTCAGGACGAGGATCTGTGGAACGCATTTGAGTGGATTTGGCAGCATGAGAGGGAAATAAAGAGTACTTTGCATTCTATTATGCCGGATTATATTGAGCGGGCAAAACAAACCGCAATGTGGCTAAAGGAAATATAGTATGGACCTAATAAGCATTATCATTCCTATATATAAAATTGAAGACTGCCTGGAGAGATGTTTAAATTCTGTGTCAAACCAGACGTATCAAGATCTGGAGATCATATTGGTGGATGACGGATCGCCGGATCGCTGCCTGGAAATATGTGAAGAGTGGGCAAAGAGAGACAAACGGATCAGAGTGATCCATAAGCATAATGCCGGCGTAAGTGCTGCGAGGAACACAGGCTTAGACATAGCGGTGGGGGAGTATATATTATTCGTAGATGGGGACGACTACGTTGCACAGAACATAGTTGAAAGATTATACGAGGCGGTTAAAAATTCCGGGGCAGAAATAGCGTTGTGCGATTTCAAAAAGGGTACAGATGCGGCAGCTGCATTTTGCGAAAAGGAAGAGGAACCGGAAGTTATAGATAAAAAAACTGCTTTGGCAAGGATGTATGATAACGACCATTCTGCTTTTCAATATGTTGTTCCCTGGGGGAAATTATATCAACGCAGCCTGTTTGATGGAATTCGATATCCGTCAGGGAAAATATTTGAAGACATGTATATTACGCATCTATTAATAAACAGATGCAATAAAATAGCAGTTCTGAACGGAAAGTATTGTTATTACTATCAGAGAAAAGACAGTATTGTAAATAGATCGTATGATGTAAGAAAACTAGATTATCTTGATGCATTGGCTGATCGGATTGTGTTTTTTAAAAAACATGATTATACAAAGCTGGCTGAGGTTGCATATGATGAATATCTGCATTCTCTGATATGGGAATATTCACGGGCGAGGGATATTCTCCATGACAAAATGATAATGAGAGACTTGGCGGAGCGTTTCCGAAAAGTATATAAAAGAGGTTATTGCAGTAAAAGACACAAATCCGACAGCAGACTTTATTTGTGGAGTTTCTATGTAAATCCGGAGATAATAGTCTGGTATTGGAGACTCAGCGGAAAGCTGAAAATATTATTTGGTAAGAGGTAATGTTTATGAATCAGCCGCCGGTAAGTATTATTACACCTTGTTATAATGGCGAGTCATATTTGGAGCGATATTTTGAATCGATATTAAAACAGACATATCAGAATATGGAACTTATTTTTGTAGATGACGGTTCCACTGATCGGACTTCAGAAATTGCTGAAAATTATAGAGAAAAACTCGAAGACAGGGGAATCAGGTATATACTTCTGAAGCAGGAGAACAGAGGACAGGCATCCGCATTAAATCAAGGACTGAAATATTTTACCGGGGAATACCTGACCTGGCCGGATTCCGATGATGTGATGACACCCGGATGTATAGAGGAAAAAATCACCTATTTGCTGAAAAATCCGGATGTTCAAATGGTACGGAGCAATGGAATATATTACAATGAGGAGACACAGAAAAACAGACGTATTGCAAACTATCCGGTTCAGGACAAGGCAGATATATTGAAAGAACTTTTACTTGTCAGAACATTTGGTGACTGTGGGTGCTTTATGATCAGTGCAGAACTGCTTGAGCAATGTTATCCGGACAGAGACATATATGAATCCAGAGTCGGGCAGAACTGGCAGATTTTAGTTCCGGCAGCCAGCAGATCGCTTTGTGGGTATATAGATAAAGACCTGTATATTGTTTATGAACATAGTGATAGCCATTCTCGGAAGAAAAGGACAATTGAGCAGGAATATGAGCGGTGGAATCTCTTTACAGACGTTCTCCATCACGCTTTGGACGCCAGTAAAACAGAAAATGATAAATACAGAGATATGATAGAAGAGAACAGAGCTAGACAGCAGTTTTACATTGCAGTGTCAGTTAGAGATAAGAAGATGATGAAAAAAAGTATTCGCGCTGTCAGAACATTTGGCACGACAACGTTAAAAGAAGAGTTACTTTTCCTAAAATGCTGTTTGCTTTCTCCGGTGCAGCATAGAGCTTGAAATTGATATGGACTGTAAACCAGAGGTGTAAGAATGTTAAAGAAATTAACACAGTACTTCATGTTTTTTAGAAAAATAAATACGCTACAGTTTTTCTATTTCAATTATTTTTCAAAAAAAATCGTGCGAATGGGAAAAGGAAAGCTAATACCGTATAAGCATGCAGTAATAGAATTAAATGAGGGCGCGAGAGTTTATCTGAATGAGGCGGACATAGAAATAGGGTGTGACAGGCCGAAACATTCAAAAACGGAGACTATTGTACGGCTGTTGAAAAATGCTGTCTGGACAGAGATGGAGGGATGCAAGATCTCATATGGGTGTACAGTTGAAATTCTGCAGGATGCAGAACTTAACAGCAGATATTTCACAATGAATTGTAATAGCGTGATTGTAGCAGCTCATAAGATATGTCTTGGACATGATGTGATGATAGGAAGAAATGTGATTATATATGACAGCGATTTTCATCAGATTTTAGATTCGGATAATGAGGTTATTAATCCATCAAAAGAGGTATTGATTGGCGATCATGTCTGGTTAGGTGTGAACACAACAATACTGAAAGGTTCTATTGTAGAGCCCGGATGTATTATCGGAGCAAATGCAAGTGTATCAGGGTGTATCCCAAAGGACACTATGTATTGGAATGAAAGACAGCGCTGTGAAAAAAGAAATTTTGCCCGATGGAGCAGAACTTTTCCGGAAAGCGGACAGAGATAAGTGCACTTATCCGAAAAGTGAGCTTTATATGAGGAGGATCAGGATATGTATTCGGTTGTTTATGTTTTGTTTTTCGCATTGAGACGCGCTGAAAAAAGACGAAGAGAATCTGGAAAAAGAAAATCAAAAATCATTACATTTTTAACAGGTTACTGTGAATGGTTTTACAATATACCTTTTCGCAGATGGTGTGAAAAGCAACCGTCAAAGAAATATGGCCTGAATCAATCAGAACGAAAACAGAAGATCATCGTTTCGCTGACTTCATATCCGAAACGGATCAATACTGTGTGGATGACGATAGAAACGCTGTTGAGACAATCATACCGGCCGGATGCGATTATCTTGTGGCTGGCTGAATCACAATTCGAGGGGATGAAAAGCTTGCCGGATAATCTGCTGCGATTATGTGACAGAGGACTCACCATTAGATTTTGTGACGATCTTAGAAGCCATAAAAAATATTATTATGTGATGCAGGAATATCCAAAGGATTTGGTCATTCTCGTAGATGATGATATTTTTTACCCTTATGATACTATTCAAAGGTTGATGAAAATGCATAAAAAGCGACCGGAAGATATTTGCACAATGACTGCTCAGATTATAGGACCTTCCTATTGTTCACCTCCTTCTAAGTGGAGAAATCCCGGATTACAGGAAAAAGTTGAGCACAGCGATCATGCACAGATTTATACGGGAAGCGGTTCTCTTTATCCTCCCCAATCGTTGGATAAGAGAGTCTTTGATAAAGAATTGATTAAAAGATTATGTCTTAATGCGGATGATTTGTGGATTACTTTTATGGCACATAAAAAAGGCACTAAGGTGACTGCAGAATATAAATGGAGAGCGTTTCCTGTTAACGTTTATGGAACGTTTGAAGGAAGCCTGTGGCATTTAAATGCTGGCGAAGGACAAAATGATATGCAGTGGAAAGCTGTTACAGATTATTTTGATCGATTCAGAAAAGCAGAAGAGGATTCTTAGATATACAGGAGATAAATAGATGATATTAAATGTCCAAAAACTGTCGAGACTAATGAGGGTACAAGCTGCCAGGAAACTTATATTGAGAGTCGGCAATAAGTTAAAACTTAATAAAAGCAAGTTTAGTGTTTCAAGCATTCATTTCAGAAAGAATAATATAGTTCTGGATAAGAACACAAATCTTAGTTGCGGAAGAGATAGCTTTTTACAGCATAGTATGATCTATGTGGAAGGAAAAGATAATCAAATCATATTAGATAGTGGTGCAGAGTTATATAATGTCAAAATCCGTATTTTCGGGAATGGAAATCGAATAAAAATAGGAGATAAAAGTATACTTCATGACAGTGCAATAATGGTCAGAGGAAATCAAAATCACATTATGGTCGGAAAAAATTTTTCCAGCTATAACACAACGTTTCATCTGGAAGATGATAGAAATGAAGTACGCATAGGTGATGGAACGACATGTCATGGAAGGGATTATAAAGCAGTTAATTTTGAGCTTTGCGAAGGCTCTAAGATAATCATAGGAGAGGATTGCATGCTTTCTAATGATATCCAAATCCGTCCGTCAGATGCACACAGCCTTGTTGACTTAAATGGGAAGAGGCTGAATCCGGCCGAAGATATCATCATCGGAGATCACTGTTGGATATGTCTGGGCGTTACTATTCTGAAAGGTACTCAAATTCGTGAACATACAGTAGTTGGAGCAGGAGCAGTGTGTACGAAAAAATATACGGAATCTTATTGCGTGCTTGCGGGAAATCCTGCAAAAGTAGTGAAACGATCGATCGACTGGAACAGAAAGTTCCTGTGAAATACTAATTATTTACATAGAAAGGGAAAAAATGAGCAACGAAATATATCATGTCCGGATAACATCAAAACATAAATGGTTTGATCTGAAATTGAAAGAAGTATGGAAATACAGGGATTTGATCGTTATGTTTACAAAGCGTGCTTTTGCGCTGACATATAAACAGACAATATTGGGTCCGGCCTGGGTTTTTATCAACCCGTTTATGACAAGTATTATCTATACGTTTGTATTCGGCGGCATCGCCGGTATGAGCACTGATGGCGTTCCTCAACTGTTGTTTTACATGAGTGGAAATGCGATATGGGCATATTTTTCCAGTTGCCTTACGAGCAACTCAAATACTTTTACCGGAAACGCAGCTATATTCGGAAAAGTATATTTTCCCCGATTGACGACCTCCATTTCAAATGTATTTTCGGCAGTGATCCGTTTTGCGATACAAATGATAATGGTCTTGATCTTTCTTGTATATTATGTTGTTAAGGGGGAGGTTTCTCCCCACTGGTGGGCGTGGCTGCTGATTCCGCTGATTTTGATTCATCTTGGCGTTATGGGAATGGGGCTTGGCATTATCATATCCAGTCTGACAACGAAATATCGAGATCTTTCAATTTTAGTCGGATTCGGTGTTTCTCTTTGGATGTATGCAACTCCAATCATTTATCCAATTTCTCAGCTGGGTAACGGCATTATTAAGAATATTTTGCTGATCAATCCGGTTACTGCGCCGGTAGAAATTTTCCGGTATGCTGTTTTGGGGCAGGGAACGATCATGCTGCCTTATTTGATTGGGTCATGCATTTTTACAATAGCTGTAGCGGTTTTTGGAATTATGGTATTTAACCATGTGGAACGCACCTTTATGGATACTGTATAGGAGACAGGGATGGGCATGGATGAAATAAATAAAAAACGTGAAATTGCAATCAAGATAAACGGAGTGAAGAAAAAGTATAAATTAGGTCAGATCGGGGGCGGTACGCTGCAGGCTGATATACAAAGCTGGTGGGCACGCCTCCGTGGCAAAGAGGATCCGAACAGCATTATCGGGCAGGAACAGCGGCTCGTAGGACAGTCGTTTATGGCTCTTAATGGGATAGATATGACTGTATATAAGGGTGAAGCCCTGGGAATCATCGGCGGCAATGGAGCCGGGAAAAGCACTTTACTGAAACTGCTTTCTCGCGTCACAGCGCCTACGGAAGGAGAAATAGACATTTACGGACGGATTGCCTCTATGCTGGAAGTTGGAACTGGATTTAATGGGGAGATGACCGGACGTGAAAATGTTTATATGAATGGTGCTATCCTTGGAATGACGAAAGCAGAGATTGACGAAAAAATGGAACAGATCATTGATTTTTCTGAAGTGCGGGAGTTTATAGATACTCCGGTCAAACGTTATTCCAGCGGTATGTATGTCAAACTGGCATTTTCTGTGGCGGCGCACCTTGATTCGGAAATTATGATCATGGATGAAGTGCTCGCTGTTGGGGATATGAAATTTCAGCAGAAGTGTTTAAACAAAATGCGTGATGCTGCAAAAAAAGAAGGCAGGACTGTACTTTATGTCAGTCATAATATGAATACGATACGGCAGTTATGTGATCGATGTGTTGTGTTGGATAAAGGGAAAGTCAAATTTGAAGGTAATGTTGAGGAGGCTATTAAGATTTACATGGGGCTGGACAATTCAGAGGATCTGTCTTCATATTATAATCTTAGGAAAGTAGACAGACAATTTGAATTTGGAAAACAGGTATTTATTACCGATTTTCGATTTGTCGGAAAAGAAAAAGCCGTTTACGAGGTGGGAGAGGATATCCAGTTTGAACTATGTATTGATTCAAAATGTGATATCAAAGGTGCTCAGATCATTCTTCCTGTTAAAGATGCAGATTATGCCAAAATCGGGATGGCTTTATCAGAACCATTTGATCTGGAAGTCGGTAATGGGCAGATATTTAAGTTCAAAGCAGATATGGGTCTGCTTGCTCAGGATACATATTGCCTGGATATTGCGATTATTAAAAGTGACACAGAGGGAAACTACTATACTTATGATAACCCGGGAGTAAAAATGCTAATGGAATTTTCCAATGAATATGCTCATGGAATTGAATGGAATAAAAAATACTGGGGAAATGTAATGCTTCCGGAAATTAAACGGGTGCAATAATGAACGATATCAAAATTGGAATTTTAACTTTTCACTATGCCCATAATTATGGGGCTGTACTGCAGACATATGCATTGTATACATATTTAAGAAGACAAGGGTATGATGTAAGAATACTAAATTATCATAATAGCACGATTGCATCCGAATATAGAAATAAACTTTCATATGAATATGGACTGAGAGATTTTGTTCATGTGCGTCATATTCCTAAAATGATCAGATCGATTCTTGATACAAAAGCTGCACAGGCAGACTGGAGCAGACAGTGTAATCGGTTTGAACGATTTATTGATGAAGTTATTTTGGAAGGAGATACTTTGGTTTTAAGTGCGAAAGAACTTGAAAAGCAGAAATTGGATGTGATTATTGCGGGAAGCGATCAGATATGGAATCCAGAGCTAACAGGCGGATTAGATGCAGTTTATTTTTTGGATTTTAATACAGAAGCCAGAAAGATTTTTTATGGAGCCAGTAATGGAAAGGGCAGTGTTCCGAAAGAATATGCGGATTATTATCACCGGGTATTCTCGGATGTATATGCGGTCAGTACCCGGGAAAAAACACTGGCTGAGAGTATAGCAAAAGTATGTGGGAAAGATGCGTATCATGTGTTAGATCCAACTCTGCTACTTGATAAAAAGGATTATACGCAGTTGCTTCTGCCGTCCGATCCAGTTGATAAATTTGTTTTTGCTTATTTTATTACTGAAGACGATGTGATGATGGAAATTGCGCAGTATATTTCCAGAGTACTCCAGATTCGGCTTATTGAACTGCATTATTACAAAAGAAGAGATTTGAAAGGGCACGATCAGGGGGCGGATCTGGGACCAAAAGAATTTTTGTATTATATGGATAACGCAGAATTTATCGTGACGAATTCTTTCCATGGAACAGTCTTTTCTATTTTATTTGAAAAGCGATTTTATAGTGTTTATAAGTCAGATACAAGAAAAGATGAATTATTGCGCCATCTGAACCTGAGATCGCGACATATTAATAAGTGCGCAGAAGTAGATCTTAATGAAGAGATTGATTATTTAGATGTGGAGAGAAGATTAAAAGAGCTTCGTAAAAAATCAGAGACATATATAAAAATGGCATTAGCTGACAAGTAAAGTAAGGAGAGGACAGATGATATCCGGACGAGCAGAACAATGTTGTGGCTGTACTGCCTGTGAACAAATTTGTGTTCATAATGCAATCTCTATGAAAGAAAACAGTAAAGGATTTTTAGAACCATATATAGATCAGGATAAATGTGTGAATTGCGGTCTGTGCGATAAAGTCTGTCCTTTGCTTAAGAAATATACTGTTTATGAGACTGATTTCCGGCAGAAATATTACGCAGCAAAAAGAAAGGATGACAAATTGCGAAGGCAGAGCCAATCCGGCGGCGCGTTTTCTGCGCTGGCGGAAGAAATATTGAACCAAAATGGCTGTGTTTACGGAGTCGGGATAAATAAAAAGGTAGAAGCAGTTTATGAGCGAGTTGTAAATAGAAGGAAACTTGGAAAACTTAAAGGAAGTAAATATGTCCAGGCCAGCGTAGGAAGTACTTACTCACAGGTAGAGAATGATTTACAAAATGGGAAATGGGTGCTGTTTTCAGGAACACCTTGTCATATTCATGGTTTAAAGTGTTTTCTTGAAATGAAACATATTGACACAGAAAAATTAATTACAGTTGATTTGATTTGCCATGGGGTTCCGAGCCCCCGAATTTACAGAGAATATAAATGGCTTTTTTCTGAGATGCAAGGGAAAAAACAAATTAATAAATTCAATTTTCGTGATAAAAGATTTGGCTGGCATGGGCATGTGGCTGTGATTACTGTTGGACGGAAAAAAATCGTAAATAATGATTTTGTAAGATTTTTCTATTCCCATTTTGGTCTGCGTGACAGTTGCTATGCATGTCAATATACAAGTTTTGATCGCCAGGGAGATTTAACTGTTGCAGATTGCTGGGGAATCGAAAAGTTTGCACCGGAGTTTGATGATGGAAAAGGATGTTCTCTGGTACTGTCAAATACAGCAAAAGGGCAGGACTTATGGAATATAATCGAGAAGGAGTTCGAAATTCTTACGCCTGAGAGAGACCAGATTATTCAGCCTAATTTATTGCACCCTACTGAAATGCCGGAAAAGACGAGAGCATTTTGGGAAGACTATAAAAAATATGGATGTGAATATGTTTTGCGAAGATACTGTGATTGTGATCCGAATCAGGAATACGAATTGATAGAACGTAATCAGTATGTTAAGAGGTTCATTCGCAAGGCAAAGAACATGTATCATAGGGTATTTGTTACAGAATGAGAGGAAGTTATATGAGTAAAATTAAGATTGTGACGGCATTTTTTGATATCGGACGAGGAACTTCATCTGTCCTTCCGAGAAACAATGAACAATATTTTGATTATTTTAAATTCTGGAGTCGAATTCAGAATGAAATGATTGTGTATTGCGAACCCCAAAATTGTGAGAAGATTATAAACATCAGAAGAGAATATGGATTGGAAGAAAAAACGGAAGTTATTCCGATCCCAGATGTTTTCCATATAGAGCCGGAGATTTTTGCTCATATGACAGAAATTGAACATAACAAACAGTTTCATTCTTTCAGATACTATAATAAGGCATTGTCTAATTCTGCAAAATATGACTATATCATGCTTATTAAATGGTGGTGTTTAAATGACGCAGCAGCCAGATCGGACGATGATTATTTTCTGGCCTGGATTGATTTTGGTTATAACCATGGTGGCGAACGATATATGAAAAGTGAAGACTTTGACTTTTTATGGAACTATCCATTTGCTGATAAAGTAAATGCGTTTTGCCTGAGTAATCCGGATGACATGACTGGTGTTGACAGTCTTCAGTTTCAGAAAGACTGTTTTATCGGTCATACAGTTGTTATGCCCCAGAATATGTGCGCCCAGTGGTGGAATCGGATTAAAGAGGCTATGTGGTCATTAATATCACTGGATTGCATTGATGATGACCAGCAATTACTTTTGATGGTATATAAAAGGTATAAAAATGATTTTAATATTATGATTTGTGATTGGTTTGAGGATTTTTTGTTATGCAGTAATCAAAGTTTTACAGTAAAACGAATAGAATCCCAGAGTATCCTTGAAACGGAAAAACAAGTAAAGCTGTCTATAGCCAGGAGAATATATCGTAAATTAAAAAGAAGTTTTATCAAAGAAAAACAGGAAACACCCAGAATGGACCCATTTCTTCAAAGGATGTTGGAAAAGAAGAAAAAGTATTATGGATAGATTAAAAAAAACTATTATGCTTATACCCCCTATAGGATTGCCAGTTCCGGCAGTGGGAGGCGGTGCCGTAGAGCAATTGATCACACATTTACTTGAGATAAATGAAATTCAGAGTAGAGTGAATATTGTGGCAGTATCAAAGTATGACGAACAGGCATCTCAATTTAAATATAAGAATTCACGGATATACTATTATCATACGGATACTCAGAATTTTGAAGGTATACCTTTTGTAAATACTTTGTGGAAATGTTATTGTCTATGGCTTAAAGTATTTCATAACAGGTTTACATCCAGAATTTTCTCCAGCAGGATTATTCGAATGGATCATTACTTATTTCAGTTGAGCAGAATAGCAAAACGAGAAAAGGCAGACTATGTGGTAATTGAGGGAGGCTGGGATTGGTATAGATATGCAGTGTTCGATGAATTATTGGGAAAAGAGAGAATATTTCTGCATCTCCATGCAAGTGCAGATGAGGATCTGACAGTAAGGGGGATAATTAATAATTCGATTTCAATTAGTTCTTATGTAAGAGATATGTGGGTGAAAGATAAGACGATTCCGGGAACTAATGCAGTATTATATAACGGAATAGATATAAAAAAATTTCGGGATTCTGTTTCAGCAGAACAGCGCGTTATGAAGAGGAAACAGATGGGCGTTGATGATGACGAGTGTCTGGTGCTATATTGTGGACGAGTAATTCCGGAAAAGGGAGTTGAACAGTTGCTTGAAGCATTTGATCTGTTAAGAGATGAAAAGATAAAACTGTTAATAATCGGTAATGCCGATTTTTCAATAAATCATTCAACAGACTTCTCCGTTAAAATCGCAGCTAAAGTAAGAGACAATCCGAACATAATAGCTTTAGGATATATTCCAAATGATCGATTACCGGAGTATTATGCGATTGCGGATATGCAGGTCATTCCATCGACTTGTCAGGAGGGAGCTGGTCTGGTTTCAGTAGAAGGGATGGCGGCTGGGTTGCCATTGATCATAACACAATCAGGCGGAATGGTAGAATATGTGAATTCTGATGCTGCAATACAGGTTCCTATCGATAAGGAACTGCCTCATAATCTTGCAGTCAACATGAAATTATTAGCGGATGATAAGCATAGAAGGAAAAAGATGGCGCACGCAGGGCGAAAAAGAGCCGAATTGTTCAGCAGGGAGCGTTACTATAAAAGCTTTGTAGATATATTCGAAAAGTCGATGAGTGTGCGGGAGGCAAACAAAAATGCCTGTGATTAGTGTAATAGTGCCGGTTTATAGAGTAGAACAATACATAAATCGCTGTGTAGACAGTATTCTAGCTCAAACACTGACAGATTTTGAGTTGATTCTGATAGATGATGGCAGTCCTGATAAATGTGGATCAATCTGTGAGGAATATGCTTCAAAAGATGACCGGGTTCATGTGATCCATCAGAAAAACGGTGGTCTGTCTGCTGCACGTAATACAGGGATTGACTGGGCATTTGCAAACAGTGACAGCAAGTGGCTGACCTTTATAGACAGCGACGACTGGGTACACTGCAGATATCTGGAAATGCTGTATTCAGCTGCCTGTAAATATCATACACACATAAGTATCTGTAATTATGAGCGTACTGCCGGAGAAAACCTGAAAATAGATGAGAGTGCATTGCGTTCTGCTTGCAGGGAGACAGAAACATATTTTATGGAATGTCGTACCAATGCTGTTGTTGCCTGGGGAAAGTTATATTCTAAGACTTCTTTTCGTGATATCCGATATCCTGTGGGAAGGATTCATGAAGATGAATTTACAACACATAAGCTGCTGTTTCAATATTCTCAGATTGCAGAGGTTCCAGCGCCTTTATATGCGTATTTTGACAATCCGAAAGGAATTACAGGAATACATTGGACTCCTAAAAGGCTGGATAAAGTTCTGGCTGTTGAGGAACAGATATCATACTTTGGGCGGCGAAAGATGCAGACACTTAAGATTTATACGATTGGAGTGTATTTATACGTGTTAGAAGAGCAGATGAAAATACTTGACAAAATTGGAAACAACCAATATAAAAAGGAATACAAATGGGTCGTAAATAAACTGAGGGCTGCTCTTATTAAATATAAAAAGACAATGGGATTTTCGTTTACAGTAAATGCGTGGAGATATGATATGGTCTTCCCGAAGTTAATGAAAGCATATCGTCTGCTGAGTGGAATAAAAGAAAAATTATGGCGCTGATGCGGGGATAATTAAAGGAGATATGTTAATGCCAAAGGTAAGTATCATTGTTCCGGTATATAATGTGGAAAAATATTTATCTCAATGTGTGGAAAGTATTCTTGCACAGACCTTTACAGATTATGAAGTCATCCTGATCGACGACGGCAGTTCAGATAACAGCGGCTCAATCTGCGATTTTTATGCAGACAGGGATTCGAGGATCAGGGTGCTGCATCAGAAAAACAGCGGCGTCTGTAAGGCAAGAAACGCAGGAGTGGATATTGCGAGAGGAGAATATATCGCATTTTGCGATTCCGATGATCATTGCACACCTGTATGGCTGGAGAGACTGTTATATACAGCTCAAAGTGAAGGCGCAGAGTTAGTGGTTTCGGGATTTGATGCGGTAGATGAAAATGAACAGGTACTGTGGACTTTTCGTAATGAGACAGGCACATGGTTTACAGAAACAGACGATAAGAAAATAGATTATATATTTGATAAAGTCCTTTATGGTGATAATTGTTGGAATCTATATACCAGTCTTTTCCTGAACAAGATTATCCAGCAGCAACAGATCCGTTTTTGTACCACCTGCGATAATTTCGCTGAAGATCTGGGATTTACTGTAGAGTACTTACTATATTGCTCTAAAATCTGCGGAATAGACGCCCAGGAATACAGATACCTTCAACATCCCGGATCTCTTATGGCAAAAAGTAGAAATGTTGTTAAACTGGATTCAGTCAATGAAGTGTCTGCGCAATTTGGAAAACGTTTTTTTTCGGTTGTGAAAGATAAAAAAGTAAAGAGAGCTTTTCCGGCACTTCATTTTTTGATCTGTAGAAATCAGTGCCGTGTTTATTTATATAGCGATAAAGGCAAAGAACTTGCAGATGAGAGTAAGAATATCCGGAATTCGCAGTGGTTTGATAAATGGATGAAAAAAGTGTGGAGAAATTATAGAATCTTGAAACATTACTGTGAAAAACGAACGGCAAAGGAATATATCCTGTTGTCGCGTTTATGCTACCACAAAAATTGGAAACGTTATGGGATAGAAAGTGCGATTGCATATAAATGGTTTATCAGATGAGGAGAAATAGGAAATGCCTAAAATCAGCATAATAGTTCCGGTTTATAATGTGGAACAATATTTGCAGAGATGTATAGACAGTATTCTCGAACAGACTTTTCAGGATTTTGAAATAATTTTAGTGGATGATGGAAGTTCAGATAACAGCGGCACCATATGTGATGAATATGCAGGGAAAGATGGACGTATTCACGTAATCCATCAGGAAAATTCCGGGGCATCTGCGGCAAGGAATGCTGGCATTGTCTGGGCTAATACTAACAGTGACAGTGAATGGATCGGTTTTATTGACAGTGATGACTGGGTGCATTGTCAATATTTGGAAGCCTTGTATAATGCTGTCCAAAATAGAGATGTATTGGTAAGCATTACTGAATATGAGAGATCAAACGGTGAGAATCCGGAAGTTGACGAAAATGCGTTAGATCCGACGCTCTGCTCAGTAGAGAAGTATTTCATCGAGAATAATACGAACGCTATAGTTCCTTGGGGAAAGATATATGCAAAATCCTGTTTTAGGGAAACCCGCTTTCCTGTTGGTAAAAATTGTGAAGACGAATTTACGACTTACAAGGCATTGTTTATGAAGGAGCAGATAGCTGTTATATATGCTCCACTATATGTCTATTTTATTAATAAAAATAGCCTTTCATCAGGTGATTGGACACCCAAAAGGTTAGATGTGATTGAAGCATTTGAAGAAAGAATAGAATATTTCGATCATCTTCACATAAATGGAATGAGAGAATATGCTGTTTCCAGCTATATTTATAGGCTGCAGAATTTTATTAAACAGATAGATAAGGAGCAGGAACATAATTATTTGGGAGAACGAAAGCTACTTTTAAAAAAATTGCGGACTGCTATTATAAAGTACAGAAAAGAGTATCCACTGCAGGCGCATGAATGGGCATATAATATTGCTTTTCCGAGAATTATGTGGCTATATTGGGCATGTAAATCACATTTAACAAAGAAGTAATCGAGAGAACAGGAGGGAGAAATAATGCCGAATATTACGGTTATAGTTCCTGTATATAATGTTGAAAAATATTTGCCCTGTTGTATTGAAAGTATTCTTGTTCAAACGGTTCAGGATTTTGAGATTATCCTGGTCGATGATGGAAGTTCTGATCAATCCGGAACGATCTGCGACAGCTATGCAAAGATAGATTCCCGTATTCGAGTGATTCATCAAGAGAATGGTGGAGTGTCTAAGGCAAGGAATGCTGCGCTGAACCTTGCTGTCGGCAATTATATTACTTTTTGTGATTCAGATGATTATTTAAGAAAAGACCATTTAGAACAATTATTGTATTATGCCCAAAAATATAATGCAGATTTAGTTCGTGGCGGTTATGAAGCGGTAGATGCACAAGGTAATAAGTTGTGGGTAAAAAACAGGGGATTCGGACTGTGGGATATCCCGGGAGAGAAAGAAAAAGTCGCATACATAATCGGATTCCTTTACGATGGAAATGGTTATGAAGGAAATGGATTTGAGGTTTGGGGAACATTGTTTCATGCCGACATTATAAGACAACATAATATACAATTTTGTGAAACATGTGGAAATTTTGCAGAAGATTTGGGATTTACGGCAGAATATTTGCTCTGCTGTAAAAAGGTCTGTATCACGGAAAGTCAGAGATATTGCTATTTCCAAAGAGAAGGGTCTATGATGGACAGAAGCAGACATGTATTAAAAGTGGATTCACTTAATGAAATATCAGTTCAGGTTGGTAAGCGTTTTTTTAAGGAAATATGCGATAAAAAATATCAAAAAGAATTTCCGCTTATTCATTTTTTGCTGATGATGAAGCAGTATGGGAAAGTACGGTTTGGAAAAAGATGTCAAGAGCTTCCTGACGAGATAAAAAAGATAAGAAATATCAAATGGCATGATGAATGGACAGGTAAATTCCGACATTGTTATAGAATGTCGGTAAACTATTTTGGAAAGCGTAATACACAGGAGTACCTTCTACTGGCAAATCTATGCGTACATCGCAATTGGAAACGATATTGTCTGGAAAGTGCCATAGCATATAAAGTGTTTATTAAAGCAGAATGACGTATCGCGGGAGGAGACCGACTATGCCTGAAATCAGTATAATAGTGCCAGTATATAATACGGAAAAATACTTGCACAGATGTATTAACAGCATACTTGTACAGACATATTCCGATTTTGAATTGATATTAGTGGATGATGGAAGTCCGGATAACTCCGGAAAAATTTGCGAAGAGTATGCAGAAAAAGATTCTCGCATCCGGGTAATCCATCAGAAAAATGGTGGACAGTCTTCAGCCAGAAACACAGGGATTGATTGGGCTCTGGCGAACAGTGACAGCAAGTGGATTACTTTTATAGATAGTGATGACTGGGTACATAACAGATATGCGGAAACACTTTTGAACGGCGCACTGCAATATAGTGTTCCAATCAGTATGTGCTGGGGGATAAAAACAAATGGAGAGGAAAAAGAACCTGAAAATTTTGAAGTGCATTTGAGAAAGACTGAAGATGCATATACATATAATGGGAAATTTATTGCTACATTTGCATGGGGGAGACTATACCGAAAAGAATTGTTCCTGGCGTATCGATTTCCGGTGGGAAAGCTATGGGAAGACTCTTATTTAATTCATAAAATTCTTTTTCAAACGGCTGAAATTGCTGTGATTGAACAGCCGCTTTATTACTATTATAGGAATCCACAGAGCACAATTCGTCAAAAATGGTCAATTAAGAAAATGGATGCAATTTATGCATATGAAGAAGAAATCTTTCCATTTTTTAAAGGTAGATATCCGAATGTGTATAGCATTGCCCGTAAAGGCTATTATTTAACAATAGCCGAACAAATAATCGAAGCCAGAGATGCAGGAAATAAGAACGCTGTTCTAAATTTAAGGCATAAGCTACGTTTTGGCATTCTGACTCATTGGAGAAAAGTAAAATTCCCTATACGGGATTATTGCTGGGTGTATGAACTTGCATTTCCTTTTTTTATGAGGATGTATTGGTCCTTGAAAGCAATATATATGAAATTAAAAAGACATTAATTGAGCGACAGAAATAATACGATTTATTGAAGAAAAAATATGTGATTAATAGAGAGGGGAAAAATGAAGAAGAAAAAATATTATTATATGAATACATATTATTAGGAATAGTAGCCATACTTTATATTTTAATATTTTCTACAACAACCTCTCCACTTTTTGGGGAACCCTTTTCCAGTGACTCGTCCATGTTTCAGACAATCGGAAAGTATTGGGCGCAGGGGAGTTTGCCATATACTGATTTATGGGATTCAAAGGGGCCTGTAATTTTTTTTATAAATGCCCTTGGCTATTTTATAGCAGGATCAAAAACAGGTATATTTTTCATACAGATCATTTCGTTGTTTGTCAGTGAAATATTCCTGGACAAATTATATAATAAAGTTTTTTCAAAGAAGTATTCTTTGGGTTTAACGATCCTCACTCTTTTCATTATGCTTCTCGATTATGATGGCAATAGTACGGAAGAGTATTTGCTGCCGCTTATATTGATCTCTTTTTATTTTATAGTGAATTGGAACGATAATTATTGTGCAGAAAACATAATAGACCATAAACCGGGATATGCGTATTTCTATGGAATAACTTTTTCTTTTTGCTTATTGACACGGCTGACAAATGCAGTAGGTCTGTGTGCCGCTGTTCTGGTTATAGTAATCGCGTTGACCGTAAAACGGAAATGGAAAAACCTGTTAAAAAATGCGTTAATGTTCATATTAGGTGTATCAACCCTGCTGATACCATTTATAGTCTATTTCCTTTATAACGGAATTTTATATGAGGCATTATACGGAACCCTTTTATACAATTTTGATTATATGTCGAACTCTACAATGTTATACTCCTTAAGTTCGTTTATTGCGGTGGCAAAGATCATTATCGGATACAGCTATGGAATTATGCTGCTTTTACTTGGAGCATTCGAAATAATAATATGGAAAAAGCGTCGTATAGCCGGTTGTATTTGGCTTGTAGTTGGAATGATCACGACAATCTGGCTTTTTAGAAGTAATGGCTATTTGCATTATGGTCTTATAGCAATCCCATATATACCTGTAATACTTATTGAGATAAAACAAATATTATCTGATAAAACAGCATCTAAGTTAAAAACATCGGTTATAAAAGCGATAACAATAATCTATTTGGTTATTTGTATGATCGGAGGCCTGTTTAGAGTAAAAGATATACTGGGTGAATGGTACAATACATTATTCATTGGAGAATCAGAAACATACAAACAAGTGGAAATAGATCTTCTTTCAGAAGTACCTACAGATGAATTGGACAGCTTTATTGCGTACAATACAAATCCGGGAATATATCTGCAGTTAGATATAAAACCTCATTACAGATTTTTTACAATGCAGGATTGGGCGGCGTCAAGAAGTGAATCTCTTAAGGAAATGCTTTTAGAAACCTTTTCTACCGGAGATGCAAAATGGATACTTGTTGAGGGAAATCCCGAAGATACTCTGATTAATGATATTTTGGATGACAGATATGTATGTGTTTCTGAACGGGAAAAGCCATTTGTTAACTCTATGTACTACTTATTTCAATTACAAGAGTAAATGAAGTAAAATTTAAGAGGAGATTTATTTTATGCCAGTAGTTACGTTACCACGATTATACATAATCATCCCTTGCTATAACGAGGAAAAGGTGCTGCCGATTACGGCAGCCGAGTTTAAAGAAAAAGTAGAATATCTAAGCTCTAAGGAGAAAATATCTTCTGACAGTAAGGTTCTCTTTGTCAATGATGGAAGTAAAGATGCCACTTGGAGTATTATAGAGAAGCTTTCAGCAGAAGACCCGGTTTATGAAGGGCTCTCTCTTAGCCGCAACAGGGGCCATCAGAATGCATTGCTGGCAGGGCTGATGGAAGCAAAAGACCGGGCGGATATTACCATTTCTATTGATTGTGATGGTCTCAGGATGATATCAATGCCATGGATCAGATGGTAGATGAATACCTCGGTGGAGCAGAAATTGTATATGGTGTGAGAAGCAAGAGAGATACAGATACATTTTTTAAACGATTTACAGCCGAGAGTTTTTACAAGGTGATGAAGTGGATGGGAGCCGAGTCGGTATACAACCATGCTGATTATCGTCTGGTATCGTCACGAGTTTTGAAGGAGTTTGCTAATTTTAAAGAAGTGAATATGTTTTTGAGAGGGATGTTTCCGCTAGTAGGATTTAAAAGTACCTGCGTGTATTATGAAAGAAATGAACGCGTAGCGGGCGAAAGTCATTATCCGTTAAAGAAAATGCTCGCGCTTGCCCTGGATGGGATTACAAGCCTGAGTATAAAACCGATCCGTATTATTACAGGAAGCGGCGCCTTGATTTCTTTGCTTGCATTTGCACTGATTATTTATGCCTTGATTTCTTATTTTACCGGCAATGTTGTTTCGGGATGGTCCAGTACCTTGATCGCGACATGCTTTATTGGAGGAATCCAACTGATTTCGCTTGGAATAATTGGCGAGTATATAGGAAAGATTTACATGGAAACGAAACGGAGGCCTCGGTTTATTATAGAAGAACGTACTTATGCAGAGGAAGAAAAATGACTAAGAAATTTTTGGATAAGACATTTATAAAGTTCATTGCAGTAGGAGTTGTAAACACATTGGTCGGAACAGCAGTAATGTTTTCATTTTATAACTGTTTTCATTTTAATTATTGGATATCGTCGGCTGCGAACTATATTGTTGGGAGTATTGTAAGCTATGTCTTAAATAAACATTTTACCTTTTGTAATAATGAAAGAAGCTGGAAGATTATTATCAAATTTATTATCAATATTGTATTCTGTTATATTATAGCATATGGTATAGCGAAACCTTCGGTATCTTGGCTGTTATCCGCTGCGTCAATTAGTGCACAGGAAAATAGTGCGATGCTTATAGGAATGATTCTTTTTGTAGGATTAAATTATGTAGGGCAACGCTGCTTCGCATTTAAAAAGAACAATGAAAAGTATGAACCAGAAAAAATTAAGTAAAATAATTCTTATTATTTTATCCCTCTTCCTCCTCTACATCCTCACCAGTCTCTGGCTCTCCACAAACCATCTCTCTATCCACAGCTACAACTTCCCTGCCGCCAAGACAGACCAGCAGGTCACTCTGGCGGTAATTTCCGACCTTCATGGCCACGAGTTCGGCCGTGACAATGAGGCGCTGGCAGAACGGATCAAAGGTCAGTCTCCAGATCTGATCTTAATGGACGGCGATTTTCTAAATGCCGATTCTGACAATGCCGACATACCATGTGATCTGATCCGCAGACTGATCAAAACGGCGCCTGTCTATTATGCATTGGGAAACCATGAACTTTCTTATATCGAGAATGGTCATCCGGAGTTGGTGGATGAATTGCAGGAATCCGGAGCTGTGGTTCTGGATAAGGAGTATGTGGATCTGGAAGTGCGGGGAACGGCCATCCGACTGGGCGGCATGTATGATTATGCGTTCGGTCTTGATGGAAGCAACAGTGCAGCTGCAGCACCGGAAGATGTTAAGACATTCATGGAAGACTTTCAGGATACAGAACGGCTGAAGATTATGATGTCTCACCGGCCGGACAGTTTTATATTTGGTGACGCTTCTTCTTATTGGGATGTGGATCTGGTTATCAGCGGACATGATCACGGAGGCCAGGTTGTTATCCCTTTCCTTGGGGGTATATATGGCGGTGACCAGGGATGGTTCCCGGAGTATGTGCATGGCATGTATCAGAAAGATGAGATGCATCTGTTTGTGACCAGCGGTCTTGGGAGTCATGATCAGATGCTGAAGCGGTTTAACAACTTTCCGGAGATTGCAATCATAAAGATAGAGCCGTTATCCACAGAATGACTTATACGCTTTATATATGTCTGGCATTTTCATCCCGCCTGTGGTATCATGAACAAAAGCATTACATTTCCAGCATGTTCTATTCTTAGGCGGCGTCACTGTCTGCATCAACAGTTCTATTACATTCAGGAAAATCTCGATGCTTTTCATTCCCTATTAACAGCAGAGAGACCTTGGATGCAAAAGAACAGCGGGCAGAAAATATTGTCTTGCCGCCGGCATCGCCAGTCTCTTTGCACTACATTTCAAAGGAGGCTGAAATATGGCGAACGAAATAAAGACGACAAACTCGGAAAACACAGTAAACTCAGTAAATTCAGCAAACACAGCAGTCACTGTGCCGGTCAACCGGATGTACAAGTCCACCTTGTTCATCATGCTGTTTCAGGACAAGAAAAACCTGCTGGAACTGTACAATGCAGTAAGCGGAAAACATTATACCGATCCGGAAGTCCTGGAGATCAACACCCTGGAAAACGCGATCTATATGACAGTCAAGAACGATATCTCTTTCCTGATTGACGGGCGGATCTCCCTGTATGAGCACCAGTCCACCTACAACCCCAACCTGCCTTTGCGGTTCCTGCTTTATATCGCAAAGCTGTACTCAAGGATGACGCGGAACGCGAACCTGTACGGAACAAAAGTGATCCGGATCCCGCCGCCGGAGTTCCTGATCTTCTACAATGGAAAGGAAGAACTTCCGGAGCGGACAGTTCTGAAACTGTCAGACATGTATGAAAAGGAAGATCCCCGTGCAGGATTGGAACTAGAAGCAGTGATGCTGAATATTTCAGGAAAGCATAACCAGAAGTTGAAAGATGCCTGCAGGACACTCAAGGATTACGCAATCTATACGGACAAAGTCCGGGAATACGCGGAAGAGATGGAACTTGCGGACGCAGTGGAGCGAGCAATCCGGGAGTGTATCGCGGAGGATGTGCTGAAGGACTTTCTGGAGAAGCATAGAGCGGAGGCGAAAGAAATGAGTATATTCGAATATGATCAGGAAAAGCATATGAGACAGGAACGGGAAGAAGCCTGGACGGAGGGGCATAGCGCCGGATTGGAAGAGGGCGTGGAAAAAGGAATTGCCAGAGGAGAAGAGCAGATGCTCATGACGCAGATACGCAAAAAGCTATCCAAGGGAAAGAATGCCTCGGTGATCGCAGAGGAGTTGGAGGAGACAGAAGAGCGCGTCAGAAAGCTGATCGATAAGATTGATGAAGGAGAGTCATAAGCAGATTATAATGCATGCACAGAGCGGAGGCGAAGGAAAGAAGATATCTCCCTTGTGGCAGGAGCCTCAATGGAAGAGATAAGAAAAGCAAAGAGTCTGTCCTGAACACAGGAACGCAGGATCAACGCTGAATCGGCAGGGAAACCTCTTGACGAACTCTGCCTTATTCTATATAATTACCTTTGTATGAATTTCAACAGCAAAGGTGATGACGGAGACAGTAGGTCATATCCGAACATTCCAGCGAGCCGGGAAGGGTGCGAGCCCGGTATCAGTAGAATATTTCCGAATATCACTCCCGAACCGCAGCCCCCAACGCATACAGAAGAAGCATGAATGCATGAGAGAGTAAGGGCTGACGCGGATCCCGCGTTAGAGGATACCATATGCGAACTGAATTGCTTTTACCACAGAATCAGACAGTGTGTATACGGGTGAAGGAAGTTCAAGTATGTTGTAACAGGTGGTTAAAACGAGAGAAATGGCTTTCGTCCTTTTACAGGACGGGAGCCTTTTTTTGTCAGAGCTTAGAAAACAAGATTTGGACACCGCCAGACCGATCGATATGTCCATTGCGGACGCGCTTTCGCTCGGGACGTAACGCAGCGGACACATATGGCTGCAAAGGACGCAGCCTTAGTGCCGGCGTTACTCTACGGTCCTTAATAGACATATCAATCGGTCCGACTCCGCGAAATCAGCAGTTTTTTAAAATCCGACAGAAAAAAGGGCTCCCGGGATGTCGGCTCAGGCCGGCAGGTGCTTCAGATCCGTTGGAAAACATATATGCTTCCAGGACAAGAAAGCGCTCCAATAAAAGGTAAGAAAGCCCCCATCTCTCCCGGTTTTGATTCAGGTTCCGTTCTGGACAGGTCTGACGCAGCTATGTG
>ERZ1643246.1192-NODE-1192-length-29071-cov-6.043838_pt1 | contig 29071 bp, 28 predicted proteins | sample MGYA00579265_ERZ1643246 | MGnify/ENA primary metagenome ERZ1643246 (study PRJEB29033, sample SAMEA4952261) | chicken gut metagenome | biome: Broiler Chicken; feature: Gastrointestinal Tract; material: Caecum | place: Ireland | collected 2018 | study: Broiler...
GCACCAATTGATTGAGCATTGTTTATCAATGTGTTTTTTTATTATTGGAGGATTTTTATGAATCAAGAAATTATACAAAAAATGGCTGAAGAATTATCCATTCAAGAACAACAAATTCAAAATGTTTTATCTTTATTAGAAGAAGGAGCTACTGTTCCTTTTATAGCACGTTATCGTAAAGAAAAAACAGGTGGATTAAATGAAGAACAAATTAGAGAAATTTCAAAAGTATATGAATATCAAGTCAATCTTCAGGAACGAAAAGATGATGTTATTCGTTTAATTGATGAAAAAGGTTTATTAACTGAAGAATTAAAACATAATATTTTAAATGCTTCTAAATTAAGTGAAGTTGAAGATTTTTATAGACCATTTAAAGAGAAAAAGAAAACTAAGGCATCTATTGCTAAGGCAAAAGGATTAGAGCCATTGGCTCAATCGATTTTAAAATTACCTAGAACTTTCGATTTGGAAAAAGAAGCCCAAAAATATTTAAATGAGCAAGTATTAACTATTGAAGAAGCTATTCATGGAGCCAAAGATATTATTGCAGAACAAATAAGTGATGAACCACGTTATCGAAAATATACAAAAGATATGATTTATAAGACAGGTATGATCTCTTCTCATGTCAAAAAGAAAAATCCTGATCAAGAAGATGGGATTTACGAAATGTATTATGATTATCAGGAAAGGGTTCAGTATATTGCATCACATCGAATTCTTGCGATTAATCGTGCTGAAAAAGAAAAGGTATTAACGGTTTCTATTGATATTGATACAGATCGCTTTATTCAATATATTTATAATGGTGTTATGCGTAGACGTGAATCGTCGCTAGATACCTTTATTGAAGATACTGTTAAAGATGCATTTAAACGTTTGATTTTCCCATCTGTAGAAAGAGAAGTTCGTAATGAATTAACAGAAAAAGCACAGGAACAGGCATTAAATGTTTTTTCAGTAAATTTGGAAAATCTTTTATTACAGGCACCTATGAAAGATAAATATGTATTAGGGGTTGATCCGGCTTTTAGAACAGGATGCAAATTAGCGGCTATTGATCCAACTGGTAAAGTGTTAGATATTCATAAAGTTTTCATTACTATACCTAAAGATGATTACACTAAGGATGAAAAAATATTACTGTCTATGATTCAAAAATACCAAATTGAAATTATTGCTATTGGAAATGGAACTGCTAGCCGCGAAACAGAAAGCTTTATAGCGCAGTTTATTAAGAAATATAATCTAGATGTACAATATGTCATCGTGTCTGAAGCGGGAGCTAGCGTTTATTCTGCAAGTACAATTGCTAAGGAAGAATTTCCAGATTATCAGGTAGAAGAAAGGTCAGCTGTTTCTATTGCCAGACGTTTACAAGATCCTTTAGCAGAACTTGTTAAAATTGAGCCAAAGGCTATTTCAGTTGGTCAATATCAACATGATATGAATCAAAAGAAATTAACGGAACAGTTAGATTTTGTGGTAGAAAAAGTTGTCAATCAGGTAGGAGTCAATATTAATACAGCGTCTCCTTCATTACTACAATATGTATCTGGTTTATCAATGTCTACAGCTAAAAATATTGTGAAATATCGTGAAGAACATGGTAAATTTACATCTCGTGAACAAATTAAAAATGTAAAAAAACTTGGAGAAAAAACATATGAATTGGCTGTTGGATTTTTAAGAATTCTATCTGGTAATGAGAAATTAGATGAAACGAGTATCCATCCAGATAATTATAATGATGCGAATCATCTTTTAGAATATCTTCATTTACAAAAAAATGATATTGGTACAAAACATGCAAAAGATGTGATTGAACAAGTATCTATTCAGCAGATTCAAGAAGATTTACACTTAGATTCTTATTTGGCTGAAGATTTAATAGAAGCTTTTATATCTCCACATCGCTCTCCTCGTGATGAATATAATGTTCCTATTTTACGAAAAGATGTTTTAAAAATTGAAGATTTGAAAAAAGGAATGAAATTACAGGGAGTTGTGAGAAATGTTGTTGATTTTGGTGCCTTTGTTGATATTGGATTAAAAAATGATGGTTTAATACATATTTCTAAAATGTCATCTCATAAAGTGAAACATGCTTTAGATGTATGTCATGTTGGAGATATTTTAGATGTATATGTATATGATGTTGATTTGAAGAAAAAAAGAGTTGCTTTATCATTAATGGAGGTGGCATAAATGGAATTTATATATTATCCGCGTTGTAGTACATGTTTAAAAGCTTTAAAAAAGCTTAAAGAACAGGAAATAGATGTGACATTACGAGATATTGTCAATGAAACACCGACTCAAGAAGAATTAGTTTGTTGGATACGTCAAAATGGAAAAGGAATCAAACCATTTTTTAATACATCTGGAAAACTTTATCGTGAAATGAATTTAAAAGATAAAATAAATGATATGAATGAAGATGAAGCAGCATTGTTATTATCTCAAAATGGTATGTTAATCAAGCGTCCATTGCTTATTGATGGTGAAAAAATTATTATTGGATATCAAAAAGAAATTTATGAAAAATAGATTTCTTTTTTTATTATTTATTTTGAAATGATTTTATATCTGTTATACTAAAGAAAAGATAGAATGAGGTGAAAAATATGAATCAAGAAATGAAACAAACAGTCAATGAAATCAAAAAAGCTGTTATTGGGAAAGATGAGGTTATTATTCAAATATTGGTTACTTTACTTTCTAGGGGACATATTTTGCTTGAGGACATTCCTGGTGTTGGAAAAACAAATCTAGCATTAGCATTATCAAAAAGTTTACAGCTAGATTATCACCGTATTCAATTAACACCAGATATTATGCCAAGTGATATCGTTGGATTTACGATGTATAATCCACAGACACAGCAATTTGAATATAAAGAAGGAATTGCTTTTTGTCATCTTTTATTAGCAGATGAAATGAATCGTACATCTAGTAAAACACAGGCAGCTTTATTAGAGTTAATGGAAGAAGGACAAATGACTGTAGATGGAAAAACATATGTATTACCTCAGCCATTTTGTGTCATTGCTACACAGAACCCTTTTGGCTCTGCTGGAACGCAACTATTGCCTGATTCTCAAATGGATCGTTTTATGAGTCGATTAAGTTTAGGTTATCCTCAATTTGAAGAGGAAATAGAAATGATGAAACAACGTCAAAAATCTAATCCTTTAGATGATATACAATCAGTTTTATCGCCTGAGATGATACTGCAATATCAAAAGATGATTGATCAGATATATGTTCATGATGATATTTATCATTATATCATGCAAATTATTACTGCAACACGTTCACATTCTCAAATTGAACAAGGTGTATCACCACGTGGTTCTTTAGCTATCATGAAAACGGCTAAAGCCTATGCATTTTTAAATGACCGTGATTATGTGATTCCACAAGATGTCCAATATGTTGCACCAATGGTTTTGGCTCATCGTTTCATACTGACATATGAAGCTAAAATGAACAAAGTCTCTTCATATCAGATTGTAGATGAAATCTTAGAATCAGTTGGAGAACCTCAATTAAAAGTATGAAAAACTTATTAAAATATTTTTGTTTTCTTGCTTTTTTATATGGATTATGGCGTTTTGTTTCAGGGTATTTTTCATTTTTATTGTTTTTGATGGCTTTTTGTTTAATATGTATATGTTTATTGCTTAGTATTATCCCAATGCGAAAATCAACAATCTCAATAAAAATGCAACAAGCATATTGTTTGCGTGATGAAACGATTAACCTAAGGTTTTGTCGTCAAAGTGTTACACCTATTCCATGTGGTCAGATTATAATTGAATATCAAATGATAGATGTTTTTTCTCAAATTGTAGCTGAAAAAAGCGTATGTCTTCATGATCAGCAAGTAGATGTAGAGATTCCTTGTCCTCATTGTGGTCATTATACGATTCAGGTTCAGAAAATAAAATGTTTTGATTTATTACAATGTTTTTCTTTTTCAAAAACTGTATCCTTACAAAATTCATTTGATGTAATGCCACATTACCATCTTATAGATGTATCTGTTCATCAGGTTCATCAATTGGATGAACAAGGAGAAAATTATTTGACAGATCAAAAAGGTGATGATTATAGTGAAATTTTTGAGATTAGAACATATCGTGAAGGGGATGAACTTAAGCATATTCATTGGAATATGTCATCAAAATTTCAAGAGTTTTTTGTTAAGGTGGGAAGCCAACCTGTTCACGAAAATCTTACTCTTGCGATAGAATATAAAGAAAACAATACATTCTATGATTTACAGTTTGATTATTTTTATTCTTTATGTATTTCTTTATTAAAAGAGAATATTGCTTTTGAAATTGTAACTTCATGTGATGTACAAAATATGCATGTGCAATCTATACATTCTGTTGATAATCTTGCAACTACCATTCGATGGATGATGAAAAATCCTATCAAAACTTTAGATAAATCTTTCATGTCACGTTCTTTTTATCAAATAAAGGGACAGAATTTGGAGGTGTATCATTTATGAAAAAAACACTTAACTCCTTTTTTCAACAATACATCATCCATTTCATTAATATTTTCATGATTATTTTAGGATGTATAGGTTTGATAGGAAATTATGATCATTCTTTATATTTTCCTGAAAACACATATATAAGTATTATTCTTTTAGGCGTGATAGGAATAGGATTTTACCTTTATTTTATTAAATATCAGACAATGCCTCAAAAACCATGTGTATTCATTTTTATCATTTTATTATTAGTATTGATTATATTATTTCAAAGTGAGTGTCATTATTTTCTCAATAATCTTCAATCTGTTATTGAATTTGATTATTTCTTAAAATTTGATGAATTACTTCCTTTAGAACTACATAGTCGAGATATGTTTTATCAAGTTATTATATTCATAATTGGGTTGCCAGTTATCTATTTGATTGTGTCAACTGTATGTACAATGCATTTTTCGTTAATTAAAATCATCAGTTTAATTTTTCTCTTTATGTTTCCAGTATTTATCAAACATGAACTTTCTTCTCAAGAGAGTTATTGCTTTATTATCTTTATCTGTTATGCATTATTATTTACAGTGGCTTTAAAATATCAGCAAAAACAATATACCTTAAAGATTGTGGTTATTATATTATTATGTATAATGTCTGTAACTGCATCTACTTATTTAGAGGGAAACCCTTTGTTTCAACAAGAATCATCATCGGTTTTATCACAAATGATTGATTGGATTGCTAACGGAAAGGGAAATCCTTTAGGAATAGCTACACAAACGGGTATGAGTCGTGATATTGATGGTTCTTTACCTACAGGCAATGTGCAACTTACTAATGGATTGGCTTTAACAGTACAATCAGATATTCCTTTTTCTTCTTATTTGAGAGCTTATTCGCTTGCCAATTACAGTGATAATGAATGGCATGAGGTTACGGAAAATTATGATAATAGTCAGTCATTATCTATGTATAGCGATTTTTTAATGTTGAATTATTTACCATCTTTTCAAAGTGTTGAAATTCTACCACAACGTCAATATGATTTTCAATTTGTACCATACTATTTTATTGATAATGTTCAAGAGTATCCAGTTCTTTTTGATTCATATATAGAAAGTACTTCTGATTCATTGGATGTTTTATATCTTTATGAAGAAGATCCTCAATTAGGACTAGATGAAAATAGCTATTTTATTTCTGAACAGTATGATGAAGAATATGAAGATTATGTGTATCAACATTATTTAGATGTTCCAGATGAATTAGAACAACAATTATCGCGTTTATTACATGAAAATGATATTGAATATCCATATGATTTTGATATTGCATCAACAGTCCAACAGGTGCAGGAACTTTTAGCTAAGCAAGCAGAATATGATTTGAATGCAGGAACATTACCTTTTGATAAAGATTTTGTTGAATACTTTCTGTTTGAAAATCATAAAGGAAGTTGTACTCATTTTGCGACTGCTGGAGCTTTGTTGTTAAGGGAGTTAGGTATTCCAACACGCTTTGTAAGAGGGTATACAATGCTAGAAAGTGATTTTCATAATGGTGAAGCCAAAATTCCTCAATATCGTTCGCATGCCTGGATAGAAGTTTATGAAAATATGAAGGGTTGGATTCCTTATGAAATGACACCTGCAGGAAATATCGAAGAAATCAGTGATGTTCTTGATGATATAGCAAGTCAAAATCAGCAGACAGCAAATACGAGTGATGTGCCAACAACACAGCCTGAAGAAGATACAATACAGGATACACCTGTAGATTTAGATGTTACAACAAGATCATCTCATCAAAATATATGGATTATTGCTGGATTATTTGGAATCTTTATATTCATTGTTATTTATCGTTATTTGACAACACATTGGATGATGATCAAAACAAGACGTATGAATAACAATCAGAAAGTTTTAACTTATTATAGAAAAATAAGGAAATTATCTTCTTGGCATAATGTTGATGATGAAGAGTTAAAGAATCTTGCTTATAAAGCTAAATATTCTTCTCATGAAATAAGTGATGAAGAATGGTTTCATTTCCTTCGCTGTTATCAACAATGGATTCGTCAATATAGTCAATCATTGAAATGGTATCAGAGATTTATTTTCCAATATATTTTTGGAAATAAATAAAAAGAGATTTTATGAAATGAACCTCCCTTATTTGAATGTCCAAATAAGGGGATTCACTTGATGTGAAATCTCTTTTTTATGTTTTATTTATAACGTAAATGTGTTATATCACTATAACATGGAATACCATTTTCATATGTAATCGCAACTTCGCCTTGAATCAATGGAATTAAATAGTCATAAAGTTCTTGAGTGATATCATTATGTTCATCATTGATCCATTCAACAGGAATACGTTGTTCTAAATTGGCAATTTTGAGAACATCCTTATAGGTGTATTCAACTTGATAAGGCTGATTTTGAACACGTTGGAAAGTCATCATAACACCACTGTGTCCTTCCATTGATGTTTGAACAGCCGCTTGTCCAATTTGAAATGATTCTTCTAAATCAACTTTTGAAGCAATATGCATAGCACATCTTTGTAGGACATTTAATTCGATACTACGCACTTTACATTTGAATTCCTGATAAACTAATGATTCTAGGACTTTACCAGTTCCAGAATGCAAAACATGTCCAAAAGCATCACGTTTTGTATATTTAGAATCAGCATCCAAATATTCTCCATTTTCATTTTTAATTCCTTCACTGACAGCAATAATAATATTCTTTTTATGACGAAAAACTTTACGAATATCATCTAAGAATTTTTGCGTTGAAAACGGAACTTCAGGCAAATAGATAAGGTCAGGTGCTTCATTGCATTGCGTTCTTGCTAGCGCACTGGCAGCAGTTAACCATCCAGCATTACGCCCCATAATTTCAACAATTGTAACAGCATTTAATTTATAAATTGAACTGTCATAAGCAATTTCCAGCATAGAAGTTGCAACATATTTAGCAGCTGAACCAAAACCAGGAGTATGGTCAGTTCCCATTAAATCATTATCAATTGTTTTAGGAATACCAATAAAACAAATAGGGGAATGAATAGACTTGGCATAAGCTGATAGTTTTGCAACTGTATCCATAGAATCATTACCACCAATATAATAAAAATCTGTGATATGTAATTGTTCAAAAGTATGGAATAATATTTCATAAGTTTGAGGATCATCCTGATAATTGGGTAGTTTATAACGACACGAACCAAGATACATAGCAGGAGAATGTTTTAATTGTTCTAAAGCTTGTGAATCATTAAATAACTCTCCCAAATCCATATAGCGGCTTTCTAACAATCCCATAATTCCATTGACCATCCCATAAACATGGTCGAATTTTTGGCTTTTGATACATTCATGAATAATTCCTGCCAAAGATGCATTAATCGCAACGGTTGGGCCTCCCGATTGACCAATAAAACAGTTTCTTTTTTTCATGAGTAACTCCTTTCATTTTTCGACATTATTCTATCATTTTTTATATTATAAAAAAAGTGTATTTTTTGAGAAATCAAAAATATTAAAATTTTCGATTCTTTATGATGAAAATAAATTTTTTATGTGGAAATTTCTTATTGATAAGAGTATACTATATGATATAGGAGGAAAGAAAATTATGTCTAAAAAGTATTTATCAATGGATGGAAATACTGCTGCTGCACATGTCGCTTATGCATTTAGTGAAGTTGCAAGTATTTATCCAATTACACCATCTTCTCCAATGGCTGAAAATGCGGAAACATGGGCTGCTCAAGGAAAGAAAAATATTTTTGGATCAGCAGTTAATGTTATCGAAATGCAGTCAGAAGCTGGAGCTGCTGGAGCTGTACATGGAGCATTGCAAGGTGGTGCGTTAGCAACTACATTTACGGCATCTCAAGGTCTATTATTGATGATACCAAACTTGTATAAAATTCAAGGTGAATTATTGCCTGGTGTATTCCATGTTGCTGCGAGAGCTTTAGCAACACGTTCATTAAATATTTTTGGTGATCATCAGGATATATATGCATGTCGTCAAGTTGGTGCGCCTATGATTTGTTCTCATAGCGTTCAAGAAGTTATGGATTTAGGAGGAATTGCTCATTTAACTGCAATTAAGGCAAGCGTTCCTGTTATTCACTTCTTTGATGGATTTAGAACTTCTCATGAAATTCAAAAAGTAGAAGTTATGGATTATGATGTTTTAGAAAGCTTGTTAGATAAAGAGGCATTAAAGAAATTTAAAGAAAATGCATTAAATCCACATACAAATCCAATTGAACGTGGTGGTGCTGAAAATGATGATATCTATTTCCAAGGTAGAGAAGCACAAAATAAACATTATGAAGCTGTTGTTGAAATTGTTGCTGATTACATGAAAAAGATTTCAGAAATTACTGGACGTGAATATGCGCCATTTACATATTATGGAGCAAGCGATGCATCACGTGTGATCATTGCAATGGGTTCTGTAACTGAAACAATTAAAGAAACAATTGATGAAATGAATAAACGTGGTGAACGTGTTGGATTGATTAAAGTTCATTTATATCGTCCATTCTCACCAAAATATCTATTAAAAGTTTTACCAAATACTGTTGAAAAAGTTGCTGTTTTAGATCGTACAAAAGAAATGGGAGCAACTGGAGAACCATTATACTTAGATGTATGCTCTGTATTAAAAGATACAAACATCAAAGTTATTGGTGGACGTTATGGTATGGGATCTAAAGATACAACACCTGGTCAAATCAAAGCTGTATATGATCATTTATTAGATGAAGATCCATTTACATCTTTCACTATTGGTATTAATGATGATGTAACTCATTTATCATTAAAAGAAGACCCTGATTTCCATGTTAATGCTGATTATACTTCATGCTTATTCTATGGTTTAGGATCAGATGGTACAGTATCTGCTAATAAATCTTCAATTAAAATTATTGGAGATCATACCGATTTATATTCACAGGCTTACTTTGCTTATGATAGTAAAAAAGCTGGTGGAGCTACACGCTCTAACTTAAGATTTGGTCATACACCAATTCGTGCAACATATTATGTCAATAATGCTGATTTTATTTCATGTTCATTAGATAACTATGTATTGAAATATGATATGTTGAAAAACTTAAAGAATGGTGGAACATTCTTATTAAATACAGAATTTGATGAAAAAGAAATTGTTGATTATTTACCAAATAAATTAAAGAAACAATTAGCTGATAAAAATGCTAAATTCTATATCATTAATGCAACAAAAATTGCTAGTGAAATTGGTATGGGAAGACATACAAATACAATTCTTCAATCTGCATTCTTTGCTTTAAACCCACAAATTTTACCAGTTGATAAAGCTGTCGAATATATGAAAGCAATGGCTAAGAAAACATATGGTAAAAAAGGTGATGCTGTAGTAGAAATGAACTACAAAGCTATTGATGCAGGAAAAGATGCTATTGTTGAAGTTTTTGTTGATGCAAGCTGGTCTGATTTAACAGTTACTGCTACAAGAGCAAGAACTGGTGATGATTACTTTGATAATTTCGTTGCACCAATCAATGCCTTAGATGGTTATGATTTACCTGTTTCAGCATTTATGGATAAATTAGATGGTTCAATGAAATCTGGTATTGCGATTAAAGAAAAACGTGCGATTGCTATTGATGTACCACGTTGGGAAAAAGAAAACTGTATCCAATGTAATAACTGTGTTATGGTATGTCCTCATGCAACAATTCGTGCTTTCTTAATTGATGAAGATGAAATGAAAGCTATGCCAGAAGATATTTCAAATGATGTATTAAAACCAATCGGTAGAAATGTTGATGGATTGGTTTATCGTATTCAAGTTTCTCCAGATAACTGTGTTGGTTGTGGATTATGTGTGACTGAATGTCCAGGTAAAGCTGGAAAGAAAGCTTTATCTATGGTGCCAGTAAAAGAAGAATTACCACATGCTTCTTTAGCTGATCATATTTATTCAAAAGTGACATATAAAGCTGATCGCTACCCAACAACAACAGTTAAAGGTGTTGGATTTATGCGTCCATACTTTGAAGTATCTGGTGCTTGTGGTGGATGTGGTGAAACACCTTATTATCGTTTGGCTTCTCAATTATTTGGAGCTGATATGAGAATTGCAAATGCAACTGGATGTAGTTCAATTTATAGTGGTTCTACACCATCAACACCTTGTACAATTGATGAAAATGGACAAGGACCTGCATGGGCTAACTCATTATTTGAAGATAATGCTGAATATGGATTTGGTATGAAATTAGCTGAAAATTATATGGCTAAACGTATCTTAGAAATCATTGAAGAAAATAAAGCTGAATGTGAACCTGAACTTCAAACTGTATTAGAACAATACGCAGATGTCAAAGGTCAAAGAGTTGAAGAAAGAAAACTTTATGATCAATTAGTATCTTTAGTAGAAGCTTCAAAATGTGAAGGTATCAAGGAATTATTAGATATGAAAGGTGAACTTGTCACTAAATCTCAATGGATTATTGGTGGAGATGGATGGGCTTATGACATCGGTTATGGTGGATTAGATCATGTTATCGCTAATAATCAAAATGTTAATATCTTAGTTCTTGATACAGAAGTTTATTCAAATACTGGTGGACAATCTTCAAAATCTTCACAAGCTGGTTCTATCGCTAAATTCACTGCTGGTGGTAAAACAGTAGCCAAGAAAGATTTAGCACAGATTGCTATGGCATATGGACATGTTTATGTAGCACAAGTGGCTATGGGAGCTAATCCAATGCAAACAATTAAAGCATTCAAAGAAGCTGAAGCTTATGATGGACCATCATTAATTATTGCTTATTCTCCATGTATGGAACATGGTATTAAAGGTGGTCTTGCAAATCATCAACAACAACAAAAACATGCTGTTGAATGTGGATACTTCAATTTATTAAGATATGATCCTCGTTTAGAAGAACAAGGAAAGAATCCATTACAGTTAGATTCTAAAGAACCTGATTTCACAAAATTCAAAGATTTCTTATTAAGTGAAAACAGATTTGCACAATTATCTAAAGTCAATCCAGAACATGCTGAAGGATTAATGGATAAATGTGAAAAAGACGCTATGAAACGTCGTCATCGTTTAGATGTTATGGCAAGTGAATAGTCAAAATGAAAGATTGAAAGTGAGAGTACTTTCAATCTTTTTTTGACATCATTTTTAATTCCATTTCTCTATAATGAAAGAGGGTGGAAAAAATGAATGTCTATATAGAAATTACGTATTTTATGAATGCTTTATTAATATTACTGAGTTTTGAAATATTATCTTTTTTATTAAATATACGCATAACCAAGAAAAGATTATGTCTATATGTTTTGACTTACAATATTTCATTTGTTTTTTTATTTATTGATTTATTTACTGGGTTTATCCTTTTATATGATTTTATATTGACATTTTTTTATTTTAAACGGTCTGTCTATATATATTATCCTGTATATCTTTTTATATACTTTTCGATATTATCATTTGTTCAATGGTTATTACCATCGTCTATTATTTTTCAAGGTGTTTTATTGATGGAAGGCTATCATATACGATATATCATGATTATTGCAGTTTTAGTTATTTTGATTAGCTATTTTTATATAGATTTATGCCGTCATCGTATTCATCAGCAAATGGTTAAAGTCTGTTTTCAAGGACACCAATGTTATGGTTTTATTGATAATGGTAATCAGGTCACATATCATGGTTATCCAGTTATTTTTATCAATCAAAGATTTGCCGGTGACTATACTGTTATTGATAATATTTGGATTGAAACTGCGAGTCAGCAGGAAAAAATTGATTTAATTTTATTGCCTGATATTAAAATTCATCATCAAACATTACACGATGTTTATGCTGGAATTATATCATCGAATCAGTATGATTGCATTTTAAATCAACAGTTAATGGGAGGATTATTATGATCTTATTATTATTGAAGGAATGGGTATTAAAAAGAAAATCACTTTTCTATATTGGTAGACATGATGTTTTAAAAGCACCATTAAAAGGTAAAGAAGAAAAAGAAGCTTTATTGAAATTACAAAATGGTGATGAAAAAGCAAAGGATTTATTAATTGAACATAATTTAAGGCTCGTTGTCTATGTGGCTAAAAAATATGATTCTATGCAAAATGGTAGTATAGAAGATTTAATTAGTATTGGAACGATTGGTTTAGTTAAAGCAGTGAATACTTTTAATATGGATAAAAACATTAAATTAGCAACTTATGCATCACGTTGTATTGAAAATGAAATTTTAATGTTCTTAAGAAAAAATAATAAACTCAGACAAGAAATCTCTTTAGATGAACCATTGAATGTTGACTATGATGGTAATGAATTATTATTATCTGATATCATTGGTACGGACAAAGACATTGTACAAGATGAAATAGAACATAATGATCAAAAAGAAAAATTTTATCATGCTTTACATTATTTAAATCCAAGAGAACAACAGATTCTTATGATGCGTTATGGTTTGATTGGTCATGAGGAATTAACACAAAAGGATGTGGCAGAAATATTAGGTATTTCACAATCATATATATCTAGACTTGAAAAGAAAATTATTAGAAAATTAAGAAATAAATTGAAAGATGATGAATAATGTCAAATAAAATGGTGAAACTCTGATATGAGGAGTTGAATCCATGTCAAAATATAAAGTAGAACTGAATGGAACAAATATTGAAAATTATGAAAAATTATCTCATCAACAAACAATAGAATTATTGAAAACATATCATCAAAATCATGATTCCTGTATAAAAGAAAAATTGGTTCTCTCTAATTTAAAACTTGTTTTATCACTTGTTCAAAAATACCAACAAAGAGTGAATAATTTAGATGATTTATTTCAAGTTGGAGTAATTGGTTTAATGAAGGCCATAGATCATTTTAATACGAATTTAGAAGTTCGTTTTTCAACATATGCTGTTCCGCTTATACAAGGTGAGATGAAACGTTATTTAAGAGAAAATTCTCCTATGCGAATACCAAGATCGTTACGAGATATTGCTTATAAAGCGCTTTTGGTTAATGAAGAATATATGAAAAAATATAATCGAGAAGCATCTATAAAAGAATTATCTCAACGTTTAAATGTTGATGAATATACGTTAGTTGAAGCATTATCTTCTACTCACAGTGTGACATCATTATCACAGGAAGTCCAAAATGATGGCAATGGACCCATTGATTTAGAAAGTCAGATACCAGATAACCATAGTCATATGGAAGATATTCAAAAGACAATAGATTTACAAAAAGCCATGCATCATTTAGATCAAAAAGAAATGCAAATCATTAATGAACGTTATTTTCAAGGTTTAACACAGAGCGAAATTGCTAAAGATTTAATGATTTCTCAAGCACAAGTTTCTCGTATTGAAAAACAGGCTTTATCACATTTAAAGAAATATATGATAGGATAAAAGCATATATTAAAGTGGTGATAAAATGCGCTTTTTAACTTTACAAAGTAAAGATGTCATTGATGCCTCATCAGGTTGTAAGATTGGTTATGTTGTTGATTTGGAAATTGATCCTTGTTGTCAATGTATACAGGCTTTAATTGTTGAACGTTTTTCAGCATTTAAATTCATATGTTTTTTTAAAGGACCACCAGCTTTGGTTATACCTATTCAACATATTATTACCATTGGTGAAGATGTTATTTTGGTACATGTTGAATGTCAATAAATGGGATGAAGAAGGTGATATTTCCCGTATTTTCCTCTTTTTTTCATACACATTATATGGTATAATTATATAAAGATTGTAAGGAGGTTACCTCATGGGATACGGAGAAAAAGTAAAAAAATGGTTTTTTGAAGAAGATGATGATGACGTTTATGAAAATGAAGAAATAGATACTGAAGAAGAAAGTGTAAAATCAACAAGTTTATTTGAAAAAGCAAAATCTACAAAAACAACTGATGCTATGAAAGCGTTAAGTGCAAATAAAGATAGTCATTTGATTTTATTTGAACCACGTGCATATAGTGAAACTCAAGAAATTGCAACATACTTAAAGCAAAAAAGAGCTGCAGTTGTGAATTTGCATCGTTTACAGAAAGAACAGTCTAAACGTGTTATTGATTTCTTAAGTGGTGTTATTTTTGCAATTGAAGGAGATATTCAACAAATCGGACCTAAAATTTTCTTATGTACTCCTAAGAATATTGGCGTTTCTGGCAATATTACAATGGATGATTCTGAAACTGATGAATAAACAAGTATTAGTAAGTGAAAAACTTGCTAATACTTTCTTTTTGAATGATGTTAGAACATTTTAAAGGCGACGAAGTTTTTGTTAAGAAAATTTTAGACTATCAATTTCAGGCACTGCATCATCAAAGAATGGTATTAACACCTTTCTATAATCCTCATGAACAGGAGATAGTAAGAAGTGTTATCGGTAAAGAACTGAAAGTCTTAAGTTATGGTGGTTTTACAAATGCTGAAAATCAGCGTATGATTATTTGTCCAGATTTTTATGAAATTGAAAAGTCTGACTTTGAAATTCAATTGGTTGAAGTCATATATCGCCAGCAATTTGGACGCATTCAGCACAAGGATATTTTAGGAGCTTTAATGAATTTGGGTATAAAAAGGGAGTGTGTTGGTGATATTTTTGATGGAGAGCGTTGTTTTTTTGCTTGTACAAAACAAACTTATCCTTATATTATCCAAACATTAAAACAAATAAAAAAATCAAAAATAAAGCTTCAAGAATGTCATGAAGATATTGAAATTATACATGACTATACATCTCGTTCTTTTATTTTATCGAGTATGCGTTTGGATAAAGTGGTATCAACGATGTTTAAAGTACCACGTGCTTTAGCTAGTGAAGCTATTCGTAATAGGCATGTCAAAGTCAATTATAAAATTGTTGAAGAAGTGAGTTATTTGTGTCATAATAGTGATATAGTATCTTTCAAACATCATGGACGTGTTAAAATTGTGGATGAAAATAAGCAAACAAGACAGGGAAATTATGTTGTAAGTGGATACTTTTATAAGTGAGGTGGAAGGATTGGAACAATTTGATAAGCAATTTCGTGGTTATAACATTGCTGAAGTCAATGATCGTATTGGTGAATTAAAACAGGAAATTGAAAAACAAAAGAAAAAGATTCAGTCAATGGAAGAAGAAATGACTGAATTAAAAGAACAAAACACTTTACTTACAAAACAAATATCTGTACATGAGAAAACTAACGAAGAAATTGCGCGTTTGGCTTTAAAAGAAGCAAGTGAATTGATTGAAAAAGCCAAAAGAAATGCCAATATGATTCTTAAAGAATCAATGGAATATGTGCGTGGTTTGTCAAAAGATATGGATACGTTTAAACAGGAAGCTATTGATTTTAGAGCAAATGTTGTAAAAATGAGCGAAGAAATGCTAGAAACTATTGACAAATCTGAAATTTTCAGTTTAATTAAAGAAGAACAAGAAAACAAATACAATGACAAGGACAGTTTATAAGGAAAACTTACAGAGAGTTTGCAGTTGGTGAAAAGCAAATAAGGGGAACTTATAATGAATCAGCCTAAGAGTAGCTTATCTGAAATCAAGTAGGATAAGACGTTCATCGCGTTAAGATATAGAGAGCATATCTTTAAGATATGAATAAAGGTGGTACCGCGTCATCACGTCCTTTAACAGGACGTTTTTTTATTTGAGAAAGGAAGGAATACAATGAATTACAAAGACACATTATTAATGCCTAAAACAGATTTTGAAATGCGTGGAAATCTTCCTAAAAAGGAGCCAGGTTACGTTCAAAGATGGCAAGAAACGCATATGTATGAAAAAGTCATTGAACAAAATCAAGGACATGATGATTTTGTTTTCCATGATGGTCCACCATATGCAAATGGAAATATGCATACTGGACATATGTTAAACAAAATTATTAAAGATGTGATTTGTCGTTATAAAAACATGCAGGGATTGTATACACCATATATTCCTGGATGGGATACACATGGTTTACCAATTGAAAATGCTATTCAAAAATTAGGTGTCAATCGTAAAGAATTAAGTACAGCAGAATTTAGAAAAAAATGTTATGAATATGCATTAAAACAAGTTGAAATTCAAAAAGAACAATGTATCCGTGTTGGAACATTTGCTGATTATGACCACCCATATTTAACATTATTACCAGAATTTGAAGCCAATCAAATTGATGTTTTCGCAAAGATGGCGATGGATGGTTTAATTTATAAAGGATTAAAACCAGTCTATTGGTCACCATCAAGTGAATCAGCTTTAGCAGAAGCTGAAGTTGAATATCATGATGTGAAAAGTCCAACTATTTTTGTGAAATTCCAGGTTAAAGATGGAAAAGGTATTTTAGATACAGATACAAGTTTTGTGATTTGGACAACAACACCTTGGACAATTCCAGCAAACCTTGCGATTTGTTTAAATGCAGATTATACGTATGCACTTGTTCAAAGTGAAAAAGGAAAATTAATTGTTTTAGAAGAACTTGTTGATTCTTTATGGGAAAAATTTGAATTAAAAGAAAAACAGATTTTAAAAACATTTAAGGGACAAGAATTAGAAATGATTACTTGTCAACATCCATTATATGATCGTGAATCATTAGTTATCTTAGGAGATCACGTTACTGCTGAAGCTGGTACAGGATGTGTTCATACTGCTCCTGGATTTGGTATGGATGACTTTATTGTTGGTCAAAAATATGGTTTAGATATTTATTGTAATGTTGATGAACACGGTTGCATGATGGAAGACTGTGGTGAATGGTTAGCTGGTCAATATGTTGATGATGCTAATAAAACAGTCACTTTAAAACTTGATGAATTAGGAGTGTTATTAAAGCTTGAATTCATTACACATAGTTATCCTCATGACTGGCGTACAAAAAAACCAATTATCTTTAGAGCAACTGACCAGTGGTTCTGTTCAATTGATAAGATTAGAGAAAAATTATTAGATGAAATTGATCATGTTGAATGGTTAAATGAATGGGGTCATATTAGAATCTACAACATGATTAAAGATCGTGGTGACTGGTGTATTTCTCGTCAAAGAAGCTGGGGAGTTCCAATTCCTATTATTTATTGTGAAGATGGGACACCAATTATGGAAGAAGAAGTTTTCAAACATATTTCTGATTTATTTAGACAGTATGGTTCTAATATCTGGTTTGAAAAAGATGAAAAATTCTTGTTACCTGAAGGATATACAAATGAACATTCACCAAATGGTATCTTTAAAAAAGAAAAAGATATCATGGATGTATGGTTTGATTCAGGATCTTCTCATACAGGATGCATGAGAGAAAGAGGATATCGTTATCCAGTTGATTTATACTTTGAAGGTAGTGATCAGTATCGTGGATGGTTCAACTCATCATTGATTATTGGAACTGCAGTTTATGATAAAGCGCCTTATAAGACAGTTTTATCACATGGCTTTGTTTTAGATGGTAAAGGAAATAAAATGTCTAAATCATTAGGAAATACTGTTGATCCAATTAAACTTGTCAATCAATATGGTGCAGATATCTTAAGATTATGGGCAACTTCAGTTGCATATCAATCTGATGTTCGTATTTCTAATGATATTATGAAGCAAGTTGCTGAAAATTATCGTAAGATTAGAAACACAATGCGTTTTGTTTTAGGGAATCTTTCTGATTTTAAAGCAAGTGATTTGATTGAAATCTCAAAACTTGAAGGTGTTGATCAATACATGCTTGTTGAATTAAATCAGTTAATGAAAGGTTATGAAGAAGCCTTTAATCAATATGATTTTGCTGAAGCAAATCAATTAATTTTAAATTGCTTTACAAACACTTTAAGTGCTTTCTATATGGACTTTACAAAAGATATTCTTTATATTGAAAAAGCTGATAGCTTAAGAAGAAGACAGGTTCAAACAGTGTTATATTATTATGCAAAAACAATGATGAAATTATTATCACCAATTCTTGTCTTTACAAGTGAAGAATTACATGATCATTTCCATTGTGATGAAAATAAAGCTGAATCTATTTTCTTAGAAGCAAAAGCTGAATTGCTTCCAGTAGACAATGAAGAAGTAATTAAAGAATATTATGATCGTTTCTTATTATTAAGAAAAGATGTCTTAAAATCTTTAGAAGAATTAAGAAATGCTAAAGAAATTAAATCTAATATGGAAGCAAAAGTGACTATTTGCTTAAAAGATTCATATCAAGATATGGACAAATTAGCAGATGTTTTAAAACAGCTGTTTATTGTTGCTAAAGTTCAGTTAGTCAATGATTCTACAAATCTTGAAGAATATGACACAGCTTATATTCATAGTGAAAAATTTAATGGTGTTCAATGTCCAAGATGTTGGAATTATTTTGAAGAATCAGAAATGGAAGGCGAATTATGTCCTCGTTGTCATGATGTCATCCATGGATAAATAATAAATGGTACGATACGTACCATTTATTTTTGAAAGGGGATTGAAATGGAAAAAAATATTCAAGGAAGTTTATTGTTGCTTATAGCTGCTTTGATTTGGGGAAGTTCTTTCATTGTTATGAAAAGTGCTGTTGATTTTTTAACACCAGCAGTATTGTTGTTTTTAAGATTTTCATTGGCAGCTATTTTATTATCACTTATATTTATCAAAAAAATAAAAAATCTCAATTTTCAGCAAATCAAAGGTGGTTTGTTAACGGGGGGCTGTTTGTTTGCAGCTTATTATGTACAGACATGGGGATTGAACTATACAACACCTGGTAAAAATGCTTTTTTAACAGCTGTTTATTGTGCTATTGTTCCTTTTTTGGTATGGCTGTTTTATCATAAACGTCCTGATATTTATAATTTCATTGCAGCTTTTATTTGTGTTTTAGGGATTGGCTGTGTATCTTTAGATGAACATTTAACTATGAATATAGGTGATTTTCTCACATTATGTGGTGGTTTTTTATATGCCTGTCATATTTTACTGATCAAAAAATTTTCTAAAGGAATTGATGGAGGAGCTTTCACATCATTACAGTTTATGGGTGGTGCCATGGTTTCATTTGTTTTTGCCTTATTAACTGAAGATTTATCTATTATAACGCAAATACAGCCATCTATTTATTTGCAGATTCTTTATCTTGTTGTATTTGCTACTGCATTCACAATGTTTTGTCAGACAACGGGACAGAAATATACAAGTGAATGTAATGCTTCATTGATTTTATCTTTGGAATCTGTATTTGGAGTCGCATTTTCAATTGCTTTTTATGGTGAAATTCTTACATTTAAAATCTTATTAGGATTTATTTTAATATTTATTGCTATTGTCATTTCAGAAACCAAGCTATCTTTTTTAAAAAGAGGAGAAATAAAATGAAAAAGATAATAACTTGTATGATTACAATGATTGTATGTCTTGGAATCGTTCCAGTCCATGCAAATGAAAATTTTCAAGTTTTTTTACACTCAAAATATGCTTATCTTTATGATCAGGAAACTCAAATGGTTTACTTAGATCAAAAAAGTCAGGATAAAATCTATCCGGCAAGTATGACAAAAATTTTAACAGTGAGCTTAGCGTTAGATAAAATACCTGATATACATGAAAAGGTACGTATCACACAAGCAGATTTGGATGGACTGTTTGAGGCTGGAGCCACAATAGCTGGATTTTATGCTGGAGAACTGGTAACATATGAGGATTTGCTTTATGGTGCATTATTACCATCTGGTGCAGATGCTTGTAATGCCTTAGCACGTTTAACATATGGTTCTACTGATGGGATGGTTATGGCTATGAATCAGTTGGTAGAACAATTAAATCTAAAGAATTCTCATTTTATGAATGTAACAGGATTACATCATAATGAGCATTATACAACCGTTTATGATATGGCAATGATTTTGCATCATGCTTTGCAAAATCAAACGTTTGCAGATGTTTTTAATGCACGAACATATACCAGTTCAATGAAAAATCATACGTGGTCTTCATCTTTACAAAGAGGTTATATGAGTTATGGTTTGGATATATCACAAATTGATGGTGCAAAAAGTGGTTTTACAGATGAAGCGCAATTAACTTTAGCAAGTACCATGACTTTTAATGGACATCAATTTATTTTAGTGACAGCATATGCCAGTGGGCAATATACTCAAAATCATGTAAGAGATGCAATTACAGTTTGTCAATATCTTCATGATCATTATCATGAAATTGTTCTTTACAAAAAAGATGAAACGATTGCTGATTATTGGCTTTTACAATCTTTTCAGTTTCGCTATGAATATCAAGCTCCACAAACTTTATCTATCATTATAGATAATAATATATCGACGAAAGATTTATCTTATCAGGTAGATACATCGACTTTTTTAGTAGCACCTATGAAAAGTGGTCAAAAGATAGGGACAGTTTCAATCTATAATGATGATTATTTGCTTTATTCATATGATATGCATTTAACGGAAGATATTGAGCTATCAATGATGGAAAGAATAGCTTATTATGCTGTTGTCATTTTTATTGTAGGAGCATTAATCACTTGCTTGATTTTAGTTATGAAAAAAATAAAACATAAAAAGAGTGATAGACCATAAGGGAATCTATCACTTTATTTATTTTCTTTTAAATCAATAATACGATCAATACCATATCCAACAAAACGTCCTATAAAAATAATAATGACACCAATTACTGGTAAGAATGGATTTCCTCCAAATATAAAGTACCAAAGAATACATAAAAATCCAATCACATAACCAATAAATGTAAAAATGTCTGTATATTTTCTTGATTGATTATCTTGCATAAATTCACCCCATTTGACATAAAATCATTATAACATCTTTCATTATTTTTTCAATACTGTTATAATGTGAAAGGGGGTTTATATGAAAAAAGGATGTCTTTTTGATTTGGATGGAACTTTAGTTAATTCCATCACAGATTTAGCATTATCTACAAATGAAGTCTTAAAGTTACATCATTTACCAACTCATGATATTTCTCAATATAATATGTTTGTTGGTAATGGTGTTAAGAAATTGATGGAAAGAGCTTTAGGTCCAGAACATCTAGATTTATTGGATGTTTGTCTGCAAGATTTCCAAAAAATATATCGCGAACATTGTTTAGATCATACAATACCTTATGATGGAATAGAAGAACTTATTACTTATTTAAAAAAGCAAAATATAAAATTAGCTGTTGTAACAAACAAACCACATGCTTTAGCTATTCAGATTGTAGAACATCTATTTCCTGATACTTTTGTAGCTATCTATGGACAACAGGACTTATATCCTGTCAAACCTGATCCTCAATCAACTTATATGGCATTGATGGAAATGAGACTTGATAAAAAAGATTGTTTTTTTATAGGTGATAGTCAGGTGGACATTGATACAGGATATTATGCTGATATAGATTCTATTGGTGTAACTTGGGGATTTAGAGGGCGACAGGAATTGGAAAATGCTGGAGCTGATTATATTGTTGACAATCCTTATGAAATTATGGAGCTTATTCAAAATGAAAATAGGGGTTAGTCAATGTTTGCTAGGTGTCAATTGTACATATAGTGGAAAGAGCCATCCTCTTGATATTTTGATAGAAATGGATAAAAGACATTCCATCATACCAGTTTGTCCAGAGGTCTTAGGAGGATTACCTATTCCAAGAGATCCTGCTGAAATTCAATCTTTGGAACCCTTGAAAGTTGAAACAATCAATCATCAGGATGTGACTTCTGAATATATTTTGGGTGCTCAAAAAGCTTTAGACATCTTTATTAAAAATGGCGTTCAAGTGGCATTGTTGAAGTTTAGAAGTCCAAGTTGTGGTTGTGATGGTATCTATGATGGATCATTTCAACATCAATTAATCGAAGGACAAGGTGTTTTTGCTAGAATGTGTCAAAAATGTGGTATTCAGCTTTTTCATGAAAATCAAATTGAAGAATTCTTAAAATATATAGGAAAGGAAGATGATTATGGGACATATTTTAAAGATTCAACCAGTTTTTAAAGAAATGATTTGGGGTGGCCATAAATTAAGAGATGTTTATGGTTATGATATCCCAAGTGATAGCACAGGTGAGTGTTGGGCTATTTCTGGACATCAAAATGGTGATTGTACAATTAGTGATGGAGAATATCAAGGAAAAACTGTTTCTTGGTTATGGCAAAATCATCGTGAACTTTTTGGAAATGTCAATGGTGATCAATTCCCATTATTAGTTAAAATTATAGATGCAAAAGATGACTTATCAGTTCAAGTTCATCCTAATGATGAATATGCTGCCAAACATGAAAACTCATTAGGGAAAACAGAATGTTGGTATGTTTTACAAGCTGATGAAGGAACAAAAATGGTTATGGGACATCATGCTCAAACAAAAGAAGAATTTGTAAAAGCAATTGAAAATGATGATTATGACCATTTATTAAATTCTTTTGAAATTAATAAAGGAGATTTCTTCTATATTCCATCTGGAACGTTACATGCGATTTGTAGTGGTTCATTAATCTATGAAGCTCAACAATCATCTGATATTACATATCGTGTTTATGATTATCATCGTAAAGATAAAAATGGTAATGAAAGACAATTACATGTTCAACAATCTATTGATGTCACAAATGTACCTGCTGATTTAGCAACAAATAAACTTTTTACAAATAGTCATATAGATCATGGTTCTAAAACAAGATATGTAGAAAGCGAATTTTTCACTGTTGATTGTTATAGAATGGATGGAGAAAATACAATTATTAATGATAAGCCATTCCAATTGGTAAGTATTCTTGAAGGTGAAGGAACATTGGAAGGTATGGAAGTGAAAATGGGAGATCATTTTATTATATGTAGTGATCAAGAAGAAGTCACATATGATGGTAAAATGACTGTTATGATGACAACATTATAAAAGCAGATGGAAACATCTGCTTTTCATTTTGTAAAAACTGTGGCATAATAGATACGAAAAGAGGGAGAAAAATGAAAGATATATATCAGGAAGCATTAGAATTACATGAAAAAACAAAAGGGAAGCTGGAAGTACAGTTAAAAGTCCCTTTAGAAGAAAGTCATGATTTATCATTAGCATATACACCAGGGGTGGCTCAGCCATGTCGTGAGATTGCGAAAAATAAAGATGATGTCTATAAATATACCTGGAAACAAAATAGTGTTGCTGTTGTCAGCGATGGAACTGCAGTTTTAGGATTAGGAGATATTGGACCAGAAGCAGCTATGCCTGTTATGGAAGGAAAAGCAGTCCTATTTAAAAAGTTTGGAAATATTGATGCTGTGCCTATCTGTTTAGATACAAAAGATCCTCAAGAAATTATTCGTACAGTTAAAGCTATTGCACCAACATTTGGTGGTATTAATCTTGAAGATATTAGTGCACCACGATGCGTAGAAATTGAAAGAACACTTATCAACGAATTAGATATTCCAGTCTTTCATGATGATCAACATGGAACAGCCATTGTTGTTACAGCTGGTTTATTGAATGCATTAAAAGTTGTTCATAAGAAAATTGAAGATATTACTGTTGTGGTAAGTGGAACTGGTGCAGCAGGAAGTTCTATTATCAAAATGATTCATGCATTGGGTGTTAAAGAAATATATGGATTTAATATCAATGGTATTGTCACAAGAGAAGATTATGATCAATATGATTTTTTAACTCAGGAACTAACTGAAATCACAAATTCTCAAGCGAAACGTATGACAATGGCAGAAGCTATGAAAGAAGCTGATGTCTTTATTGGTGTTTCAGCACCAGGTGTTTTAACACCAGAAATGGTCAAAAGTATGAAAGAAAATCCAATTGTTTTTGCGATGGCAAATCCTGAACCAGAAATTCCTTATCAGGATGCTATTGATGCTGGTGTTGCCGTCATGGGAACTGGACGCTCAGATTATCCAAATCAAATTAATAATGTTTTGGCATTTCCAGGATTGTTTAGAGGGGCTTTGGATGTAAGGGCAAGAAAAATTAGTGAAGGAATGAAATTGGCAGCGGCTCATGGTTTGGCCTCACTTGTGAGTGATGAAGAATTATCACCAACATATGTTATTCCAAATGCGTTAGATCCACGTGTGAGTCAGATTGTAGCTCAGGCTGTTGCAAAAAAGGCTATTGAAGAAGGACTTGCAAGATAAAGGCTATTTACAGCCTTTTTTTTGTTATGATATGATGAAAACGAAAGGGGGACAATATCAACTTAAACAAAAAAAGCAAAAACATAGAGGACGTTGAACCTCTATGTTTTTGCTTTTCTATTAATACATTCCTGGTGCCATTGGAGCAGGAGCTGGATTATCTTCTTTAATTTGTGCAACACCTGCTTCAGTTGTAATAAATAAAGCAGAAATACTTGCAGCATTTAATAAAGCACTACGTGTAACTTTTGTTGGGTCAATAATACCTTTATCAAACATTGATACCCATTCACCATCTTTAGCATCAAATCCTTGTCCATCAGCAACTTTCATTTGTTGTTCTACAATTTCATCACTATTGAAACCAGCATTTTCAGCAATTTGTCCCATTGGAGCAAGTAATGCATCTAAGACAACTTTAATACCTTTTTGTTTATCTACGTTAGAATCTTTTAACTGGTCTTTTAAAGCTACATAAGCGTTAACTAATGTAACACCACCACCCATAACGATTCCTTCACTAACAGCAGCTTTTGTGGCATTTAAAGCATCTTCAATTCTTAATTTCTTTTCTTTCAATTCAGATTCAGTAGCTCCACCAACTTTGATAATAGCAACACCATTACTTAATTTACCTAATCTTTCAGCATAATTCTTTTTATCATAATCACTCTTAGAATTATTCATTTGTTCAGTGATTTCTTTAACACGTTGATCAATAGCAGTCTTATCACCACTACCACCAATCATTGTTGTATGATCTTTAGTAATGTGTATTTTCTTAGCAGATCCTAAATCAGTCATTTGCATGTCTTTTAAATTCATATTTAAATCTTTACTATAGAATTTAGCATTTGTTAAAATGGCAATATCTTGTAAGATTTCTTTTTGATTATCACCAAAACCAGGAGCTTTTGTAGCCACAACATTAAATGTTCCTCTTAATTTATTAACAACTAATGTTGAAATCACTTCTTGTTCAAAATCATCAGCAATTAATAATAAAGGTTTATTAGATTGCATAACTTGTTCAAGAATTGGTAAGATTTCTTGAACTGTATTAATTTTTTGATCAGTAACCATGATTAATGGGTTATCTAAATCAACAGTCATTTTTTCTCTATCAGAAACCATATATGGAGAAACATAACCTTTATCATATTGCATACCTTCAGCAACTTCTAATTCTGTATCAAAGCTGTTAGATTCATCAACACTGATGACACCATCTCTACCAACTTTTTCCATGGCTTGAGCAATATATTGACCAATTTCTTTATCTCCAGAAGAAATAGTTGCGACACTTTCAATATCATTGCTTGTTTCTACTTTATGAGATTTATCTAAAATATATTTAGCAACTTCCTTACTTGCATAATCAATACCTTCACGCATTAAAACAGGATTAGCACCTTTTTCTACAGCTTTTAATCCATCTTGAATCATGCTTTGAGCTAAAATTGTTGCTGTAGTTGTTCCATCACCAGCAACATCATTTGTTTTATTGGCTACTTCATATACAAGTTTTGCACCCATGTTTTCAAATGCATCTTCTAGTTCGATTTCTTTAGCAATTGAAACACCATCATTTGTAATTAAAGGTGATCCAAACCCTTTATCTAAAACAACATTACGTCCTTTAGGACCAATAGTGACTTTTACTGCATCTGCAAGAGTATTAACTCCATTTAACATTGCATCTCTGACATCTTTAGAAAAACGAATTTCTTTACTCATTATTTATTCCTCCTATTCAATAATAGCTAAAATATCTTCTTCTTCTAAAATCATATATTCGTCATCATTATCTTTAAATTTTGTTCCTGAATATTCTTTAAAGATAACAGTCATACCTTCTTTTAAGTGTTCATCACATTTAGGCCCAACAGAGACAACAGTCGCTTGATTGCTTGCTTGTTCTTTTGGACTTGTTAAAATGATTCCGCTTGCTGTTTGAGTTTCAGCTTTTTCTTTTTTTAATATCACATAATCATGTAATGGTTTCAACATTTTGTATTCCTCCTTATGTTTTAGCACTCATATATCTTGTTTGCTAACAAGTATTATTATAGCATGATATATGAACTGAATATGAACTTTTAGCACTATGATTTTAAAAGTGCTAAAATCCTTAAAATATATGAAATAATATTTTTATTTAGACTTCTCTTTTGTTATAATTTAAAAAAAGGAGAAGATTATGGCAAAAAAATATGAGAGATTTATAAAAACTTATAGTTCAGAAAAAATACTTCAAACTTCTGAAATATGGGTTGATAAAGAAACAGGTGTGAATTATCTTTTTCATAGTAATTCCGTTGGTGCAGGACTGACAGTATTAGTTGATAGAGAAGGAAGACCTATTATTACAACGGTATTTCCAGATGAAGAATAGGAGGACGACATGAAAGCTGTATTTAATCATTGTAATATTAATGTTACAAACTTAGAAAAAAGTATCTCATTTTATCAAAAAGCATTAGGACTTACTGTTGTCAGAGAAAAGGAAGCATCGGATGGAAGTTTTAAACTTGTTTATCTGACTGATAGTGAAGCCTCTTTTCAATTAGAATTGACATGGCTAAAAGATCATCCACAGGCTTATGAATTAGGTGAAAATGAAAGTCATATTTGTTTTGTTGTTGATGATTATGAAGCATATCATCAATTGCATCAAGACATGGGATGCATATGTTTTGAAAATGAAGCAATGGGACTTTATTTTATTCATGATCCTGATGATTACTGGCTGGAAATTGTACCACAAAAATAAGCAAAGAACCTTTGTGCGAAAGGTTCTTTTTATACGAGAATTTCAAATGTCTGATTTTGATGGGTAACAGGCAGGATTTGAGCATGATAGGGATTGTCTAAATGCTCTTGTAATAGGAGTTTTGTTGTTTCATAGTGTCCAAAATAGTGAATTGGTAAAATGTATTTTGTTGGAACATGTCTTAAAAAAGCATTTAAGCCTAATAAATAGTCTTTTTCTTGACGAATATCCACAACAACACAAGCAAGATCAACTGGTTCTTTGATAGAACAGATTTCTTGGAGGTAAGTCTGTTTTTGATATATATTGTCTTGTTCTGGTTCACCTTCCCAATGCCACCAATGAAGATCACCAGCATGATATATTGTCTGATTTTCCACATGGACAAGAAAAGCACATCCTTCATCAGTAGAAAGCAGTGTGGAAATAGATAAATCATCTATTTGATAAGTTTGATGTATATCTACATAATATGCATCATATTTATGACGCAGTGTATTGGATAAAATATAAGTGATTTGAGGATGATGAATTTTAAAAATATTGGGATTATAATGATCATAATGACGATGAGAAACAAAAACATAAAGAGGTTTCTCTTGATTAAGGTGAAGTTCACCTTGATAATAATCAAATAAAAGCAAATGATTGTCTAACTCTACTAAACATCCACTATGATATAAATGTGTAACTTTCATATAAAAAAAGATAACATGCGAAACATGTTATTCTTCTTCTCCATCATCATAATTTGAAACATTGTGATAAACTTCATCAACATCATCACAATCATTTAATAATCCCATTAATCTATCAAATAACATCATATCATCACCTTCAAGTTCAACATATTCTTGAGGTGTTGTTGTAATATCATCTACATCAAATTCAATATCTTCTTTAACAGCTTCAATAGCAGTTTTAATTTTATTTAAATCTGTTGGTTCACCAGTGATTTTAATACGTCCATCTTCTAATGTTGTAATGTCTTTAGCATCAACATCTCCCATCACTAATGCTTCTAATACTTCATCTTCACTCATACCACTTAAAATAACTGTACTTTCAACATTATATAAATAAGCAACAGAACCTTCAGCTCCTAATTTAGATTTTGCTTTTGTAAATGCTGGACGAACTTGTGATATTGTACGATTGATATTATCTGTTAAACATTTCACGATTAATGTAGAATTACCTGGACCAAAACCTTCAAATTGAATAGGTTCATAATTTTCAGTCACACCACTTTTGACTTTATCAATAGCACGTTTAATAACATCAGCAGGAACTTGTTCTTTTTTTGCTTTATCTACTAAACGTCTTAATGCTAAATTTCCATCTAATTCAGGTCCACCAGCTTTTGCTGTTAAATAAATTTCTTTTCCATAGCGAGAATATAATTTCGCTTTTTTAGCTGCAGTTTTTGCCATTGCAACTTTACGCACTTCATGTGCTCTTCCCATGATAAAATTCCTCCTTTGAAAATTCCTTTAGTATTATAAACATTTTTTAGTGATTTTTCAATAAAAAATGGTATAATCACTATATTTCAT
>ERZ1643246.1195-NODE-1195-length-29053-cov-31.523208_pt1 | contig 29053 bp, 43 predicted proteins | sample MGYA00579265_ERZ1643246 | MGnify/ENA primary metagenome ERZ1643246 (study PRJEB29033, sample SAMEA4952261) | chicken gut metagenome | biome: Broiler Chicken; feature: Gastrointestinal Tract; material: Caecum | place: Ireland | collected 2018 | study: Broiler...
GGCGGCTCATGCCTATGTCCTGCAAATGTTCTGATTGATAGTGACTTTCCAAAAGTGCTGAATTTGTGGGCTTTCCGCGCCTTTGGATTTTACTACAATCTTCCCGTTTTGCTTCGCCGAAACGCTGGAAATGCACCACTTCCCTTGCCCTGAGGAATCTGATGGGATCTGCGATCTCCGGAATATCCCTGACGACACGGAGAATGTTGTCGTAGGTCGCCCGGGCTTTCTGTTCTGCCGCAAGATCCTCGAAAAGATCTGTAAGAGGATCTCCCTTGCTCTGAAATTCACAGGCATTAAAAGGAATTCCTCCTGCAGCCTGGGGCCAGATGCCTACTCCGTGGTCAATATAATAAGGACCGAAACCGCTTTTTTCGATTTCTTCCATAGACAGATCCTGGGTAAGCTGATGAACGATCGTAGATACCATCTCCAGATGAGCCAGTTCTTCTGTCGCAACATCGTTCAGCACCGCCGTTGCCATACGGTTCGGCATGGAAAAACGCTGGGACAGATAACGCATGGAGGCTCCGATCTCCCCGTCCGGGCCACCGGATTTCCATACCAGATGATTTTCGCAAGCATATAAATAAGAAATGATTTACACTATAAAATGTAGCATAAAAACGTCGATGATACAATATGTTTCCCCTGCAGCGGTTAACTGCAGGGGAATTTTTTCACAGTGCGATCAGGTCTTTCCAGGTTGCCGGTCCGCAGATCCCATCCACTTCCAGATAACCGTTACGGGACTTCTGGTATTGTGTCAGCGCATAAATTGTATTTGTCCCTGCGCTCCGGTCAAGCTCCAGCTCTTTTTCGTCTTTTCCCTTAAACCCTCTCGCTTTCAAGATTTCCTGCAGTAATAATACAGATAATCCTGTGCTACCACTTTTTACTGTCTGTGTTTCGAACATATAATTCCCTCCTGTTCCTGTAGTTGGTGTATTCGGTTTTTCAGTCGTTCCCGCCTTGGCCACGATGCTGTAATCCGGCCGGCAGAATTTAGTCCCCGGAAGCTGACTGTTATAATAGCTCTTTGCGCACACGCCGCCTCCGTTCTCGATGATCCCGGATGCTCCGGATGTGTTTCCTTCAATCGTCCAGAACCGATCTCCGGATACCTTCGTAACAATTCCGGTATGGGCGAATGTTCCTCCACGATAGAAGATTACAACATCTCCCACCTGCGGATTTGCGTATTTAGTAAACAAACTTCCAAGAGTCGGGCAGTACACATACGGCCAGTGCTTCAAAAGTTTCTTCGCACTGTCCAGGCCAAAAGCCTTCATGAAGCACCAGCTCACAAAATCCGCGCACCAGGGCTGTCCCTGATACTGCGGGTATGTATCTCGCCAATATTTCGTGTAATTATTGGATCCCGCATTTGCCATCTTGCTGTCAAGCTGGCTGTTTGATCTCTTTTCCAAATATCCGATTTCTTCCTCGGCAATACCGATCACAGCCTGGATCGCTTCATCTTTCGTCATGCCTGTTCCCTCCTCTTCATCATCTTCCATATCATCTGTGTAATCTTTATAAAACACATTCCGATCAACGTTGCCGGAAATGCCGGGGATCTTTGCCTTGCTGCTGTACTGCCAGCCTACGCCGAAATCCGGGCGGAGCCGCTCCTGCAACCAGCCATCGTCGTTGGCGGGATATCTGGCGATCCAGAAATCATATTTTTTCAGGTGGGAGCAGATCATTGTGTTATACCAATCCACATTGCAATAAATCCCGAACTTATATCCTGCTGCCGTTATAATTTTCTCAAAAGCCTCTGCCAGCTTATGTACTCCTTCTGCGCCCAGGACGCGCTGATTGTTCCATTCTAGATCCAGGAAGACCGGAAACTGGATCTTCCGGCCATTCAAGACGCTGACAACCTTCCTTGCTTCGGACTGTACCTCGGCGACATTCATTGCGTAACTGTATTTATAGACTCCCACCGGGATCCCGTACTGCTCACATCCCGCAAAGTTGCGCTCAAATTTGCTGTCAATTACGTTCCCGGCTTCCGTGATCCTCAGAATGGCGAAATCCATTCCGTAGTCCGCTACCGTCGCCCAAGCGATATCCCCCTGCCATGCAGAGACGTCAATTCCTTTTATTTCCATAAAATAGCCCTCCAGAAAAAAGAGGGCGATCACTCGCCCTCGGAATCTTTATTAATTGCTTTATCGGCTACTTCCAACCCTTTTGTCAGTATTTTAGGGACGTTGAATCCAGCCTCTACAAAATTCTCACATATGGACCGGATCTCATTAACTAATAATGAAGCGAGAACAAACCATCCTAACAAGACTGTAATCTGTAAATCAATACTCAATACTTTCCCGATTTCTATGAAAACTACACTCGCTCCAAATGCTACTCCGATCATAAGCCAATATCCCAGCTTCTTCAAGGCGCCTTTCCATCCGGCAACAGAATTCTCTTTCTTGTTGATCCGGCTTTTCATCCATCCTGTGATCCAGTCAATCACATTAAATGCCAGGAATAAGGCAAATAGAATCCAATGCTCTCCGAATATATATGAGAGCAGCGCTACTGTTCCGCCCACAATTGCGTTATATGTATCAATAATTTTCGACATTTTAAATCCTCTCTTTCTTTGCGCCGGCGCAATTACTCTACAAGCTCAAAATACTGCCCGATCAGCTGGCTGGGTACGTACTGCAGCGTGATCTTTTCGCCATACATGGATTCCGGATCGGCTACTCCACCACGCTTGCAGATGTAAATCTGATCGCCTTCTGAATAATACTTGCCGTATTCATATTCCATGTTGGCCACCGCCGGAATCGGATCTTCTAGTGTTCCGGCGTGTCCCTCGTCAATGCGTGTATACAGGCTCTCTGTACCCGTTCCCGGCTTATACTGAGCCTGGAAGGTTACATTGTCCTGGGCGGTCTTATAGAGATCAGCGCCATACCGGAATCTGTAACCCTGTTCTTTTGCCGTATAACCTGCTGCCACCAGCTCGTCAAATGTGGGATAGAGATCCTTTACTGTCACGGCCTGAGAATCCGAAAGGAAGGAAATAGCGGCTGCTACAGTCTCCTGCTGTCTTTCGATCTGCGTCATCTTCCGCAGCCCGAAGATCACTTCCAGGCGCCCCGCTTTCTGAGAGACCTGAAAGTTCGGCTCTCTCAGAACCATGTCCGTATAGGTTCCCATCTCCTGATCATCTACTTTGTAGCGGACAGCTGACAGATTTTCTTTTGTCAGCTTCGCCGCCAGCTCGGCAAGTGCGGAGTAATCCTGAAGCTCTACAGTGATATTCCAGATCCCCGCCGTCGTCACTTCCAGTTTGGTGTTGTCTTTTAAAATCAATTTTTCCATTTTTGATCCTTTCCGAACGGCGAACTATTATCTAAACACGAAGATCAAATACGTGACTTACAGGCTGTCAGGGACAGAGAGCGCCACCGCAAATACCTGGAACTATATTTCTGACGTCGGATATCACGCGCCAGAGGGGTACAAAATTGTGAGCGTATGCGGGAGTGGACAAGCATGGCCGTACGCGTCTGTCAATGCTGCCGTTATGAGTTCAGGAGCGATTTTCGTATGGTATTACAAGGCAAATACCAATTCCAATAATCTTAACAACATTGTATTGTATATCACTCTTGAGAAAACAGACTAAGCAGCCTATATATTTTTTATAAAAATACCAACGGAATCAAGTCGAACGGCATTTACCTTTTGTGTACTCGTATTCGTTACCCAATTAGTATTAGGACCAGCAGCAATTATGGAAGGATTCCCGTTGGGTTTCAAAAAATATATAAGTCTTGTGTAGCCATCGAGTTTCGGAAGTGTAACATGTGAGCTCGCTTCTATTGAAGTATGAGCATCGAGCGCAAATGTATGAGGACCTGTTTGAGTAACAACTTTGATTAGATCGCCCATATCATTTTTTATGTTGTTCATATTCGTGTTTAGATAATAATTCGCCGTTCTTTATTGATGATATTTTTTTACATGACAAAAGCTCCGGAGCGGTCCCCGGAGTAAAAAACATTATTTAGTTGTTATGCTGCATACTTTTTATATGCTGTCTTTACATTCTGCTGGCTGATATAACAATAAATCTGTGTAGTCTTCAGGTCTGCGTGGCCTAAGATTGCCGCTACATCCTGTATGTTCATCCCGCGATCCAGAAGGTTTGTCGCAAGCGTCCTCCGGTATCGATGGGGATGGACGTTTTCCACGCCTGCAGCTTTTCCCAGCCGCCGCAGCATTGCTTCTATCCCGCATTTCTTCATCCGGGATGATCCCTTACCCGTAAATAACGCATTTCCCACGTCCTTTCTGCCGTCAAGATATTCCCTCAGGTGCATGATTGCCACATCCGTCAAGTATACTGTCCGCTCTTTGTTTCCTTTTCCAACTACAAGGCATTCCCCGGAATCCAGATCTACATCTGCAATATCCAGCCGGGATACCTCAGACACCCTGCATCCCGTAGAGTATAAAAAATCCACAAGTGCCAAATCCCTGGCGTTGCCGCACGCCGCGCGGAGCTTTTCCAGCTCTACGGCACTGTAAGGCTTCTTGATCTGTTTACGATATTTAATCTGCGCCAGCGCTGCGCATGAGTTCCGTCCGATTAATCCCTCTGCTGTCAGCCATGAGAAAAAACTGCTGTAACAACGCCTCATCCCGTCAAGTGTCCGGTTGCTTACCCCGCCCTGCTGCCGGCGCAATGACAGGTAAAACCGCAAGTCATATGTCGAGATCTCCCGGAGCGGTTTCCGGAAATACTGGATTATCTTCACATTCTCCTCGTAATACCGCCGCAGCGTGGATTCCGCTTTGCCCTCGATCCGTTTCGTAGCAATATATTTCCGTAACTGCCCCTCCGCGCTGTTATCCGCTACTGCCAGGTCTGTACAGCGCTCCTGAACCTCGTATTTATTCAGCTCAATCACAAGGACATCCTGCACCGTGTTGATCACTTCTGGATCCGCTCTGCCTTGCAAAGCTGTCAGAACTTCCTGAATTATCATCTCTCTTATGTCCAATATAATCACCTCCGATCTGATTATAACCGGAGGTGAACGAAACACGAATATGAGATATCTCAAGAAATTTGAATATTCACCGATCACGCTACAGGCAAATGTGACAAAGAACGTAACGGTTCCTCTTTCCGGCATGTCCGGAAAAACGATAGATGCCGCAATCGTAACCTTAAGAGGTGGAATTCCCTATATGGCATCGATCAACAGCATTGATTCAAGCAATATACAGGTATCACTCAAAGCAGACGGAGACATACAAAACCGTATGATCGAGGTGAGTGTTTTTTATCATTAATCTGGGATATAAATAATATCCATGTAGGCCGCACCTGCGTTTACAGTCTGGTTTGTGCTCGAGATATTTTGCAACTGGATCTGGTTCATTGCGAGATTATATAGTGACATAGTTCGGTTGCCGATGAAAAACGCCCCGATGCCAATCGCTGTATATCCTTCCCACTCTGCATCAAACTGCAGTGTGGCTACATTGCCCGGCGTAGCCGTGGCTGAATTTTTATTGTAAATTCTTTTGCTTGCGATTCCGGATATCTTCGTGTTTAGCTCATTTACCTGGTCCTGGAGCGTCTTCCCTTGTCTGGCGTCCAGTCCATATCCCGCCTGTGTGGTCGTGCAGTTATTTGCAAAAAGAAGATTCCGCAGCTTTGTCAGGATATTACTCCATTTAATTTTTTTGATCACATTCGTCCCGCTTGCGCCGAAAAGATAGACATCTGTATCCGCAGGCTCAGTGTTTTCGCTTAAATTTTCCACCTTTTTGGTGGTGATCTCATCTGCCATATTATCCTCCTTAATCCGTTTCTATGATTTCCCCGTCTTCATCTGCAATGGGGATGTTGTCTGAATCCGCCAGGACAAGTGTACCTTCCGGAACCTGGATGAGGGCCCCGTCTCCGTCTGCGATTAGGGAACCGTCATCATCCGCAAGGACAGTGTAACGGCTCCCGATCTCAACAGATATTAAAAATTGCTGTCCGGCATTTACCGGGTTTGGCGTCAGTGACGCGCCCGCAATAAAGATATCCGCAGCCATCAGTTTACCCGCAGCCTTACCACATCGATCCAGGTCTCATCCGCAACCTGGTAAATAAATTTAAACCGGTATCTCCCGGTCTCCTCCGGCCGGATCAGCGCGTCAAGGGTGTGTTCCTGGACTGTGCAGTCCCCTTCCGCTTCCTTGACGACACATTCCCCGTATCCTTTTTCCCGGTACAGTTCCCATCTGGCAGACCGGATCTGGAAGGGGATATCCTGGCCGCAGACCGGTTTTACCGTTCCTCTGATATGGATCTCTTCCCCCATATCAATGTAAATGTCAGCCACATACCTGATACTCAACCGTAAAACCTCCTTCCGCCAGCCCGTCCAGGAAGCCGCCTATGGAGGCATCTGCCTCGTAGCCCCTGTCGAGGATCTGGATCCTCATTTTATGTCCGCTGATTGCGAACAGCATCTTGCAATAATAGGACACATTCCCAGCCATATCTTCCGCGTACAGGTCAACGGCGTATTCCCCGGACGGGTTCGGGGGGACCCTGGCTTCCCAGTGGTTCCCCTCTGCCCGCTCAAAGAGTATCCTCACGCCGTTGGCTGTACCGGACACTCTGCGTACCATATCAGTCCTCGATCTCGACAGAGATGGTAAACGGCTGGGATGCGTCTACCGGGTTCGGTACAAGCTGTACGGAAAGGATCTTCGGCGCTTTTGTATCCAGGTTTAATGTCCTGGTGACAGTCGTCTCCACGCCGGACGCGCTGGTGGCGATAAACTTGACGGTATTCGCTCCCTCGGCTGTCAGTGTCAGTGTGCCGCTGAATGCGCCCTCAGAGATCTCCACCGTCTGCTCCTCGCCGTCGTTGACGATCACCTTGAGAGTTGCGCCGTCTGTCGTACCGCTGAATGCCACAGAAGCATTTTTGAACCATCCATTGTTTTCCGGAGTAGTAATGGACAGGTTCGGGGCGGTCGCAAGGACACGGAATGTCAAGGATACGTCAGAGGATACATTTCCGTCATTATCGGACGCCCGTACTGTGATCGTATGTTCCCCGTCTCCCAGTGCGGTTTCCGGGGTGTAAGTGCAGGTATACGATGTGCCGGATCCCGATTTGCTGATCGTGCCTTCCACTTCCTCGCTGTCGATCATGAGGACGATGGAATCCGCGTTGACGCCGGAATCGTCGTCTGTGACAGTCCATTTGATCTCCGGTTTGCTGTTTGCCGTGAGCTGTCCGCTTGTCGGGGATACAATCACGCATACCGGAGCAACTTTCTCTTTTACGATCAACCGTAACGATGATCCAACCTCTGCGTCTGTGGCATCTTTTACATCTGAATTCCCAGCCATGTCCTCTGCCGTAACCTGGACGCTGTAATAATGCCCGGACTGGGTATAGGACGATTTGTCCGGGGCTGTGGCCGGGGCTTCCCAGCGCTGTGTCTTACCGTTGTATGTAAGGTTGTATGTCTGGCCGTTGATGACGGCTTTTACTGTTTTTACACTCATATTCTTTCTCCTTTATTCTGTTGCTATCACATTAGCAAGTAATGATTTGATCTCGTCTATCTGTTCCTGGATTTTTGTCCATCCGTCCCCGCTTGCAATATCTTCACAAGCCTGAGCCGCTTTATTTGCCCTTTCCGTCGCGGCGTCCGCATCTGCTTTCGCCTGGTTTGCGGCGCTGGCGGCTGTATTTGCGGCGGATGCCGCACTATCGGCTTTTCCCGCCGCTGTGTTGGCCGAGCTTGCAGCCGTATTGGCGCTTCCAGCTGCTGTATTTGCTTTCCCTGCTGCTGTATTGGCTGAGCTTGCGGCCGTATTAGCGGCGTCTACGGCATTATTCACCCCTGTAACCGCTTCCCTGGCTTCTTCAATTAATTGGTCAATAATGCTGTACTCGTTTGTGCTTTGTATGCTGCTTCCGTAAATTATGCTTTTCTCTACCCGGAATACCAGCAGGAAGCTCTGAAGGACCTTCCCGCCTGACAGGATCTCTAGCTGTCCCGCCTGTTCCCCGCATTCTGCAAACATCTGTGTAGTTGGGTTTACCGTCACGGTATTTCCCGATATTGTCGCAGCATTGTACACTTCTTTCCCGGACGGTTTTTTCATAAAAATCCTGGCTTCCGCCCCGGAGGGGACCGTCCAGTCCCGAAAGGTAAAAACAATAGGGACCGCGTTGGTCCCCTGTACATAATCGATGGTCTCCGGTATCCCCCGGTCCCTTACTGTGATATCTACATTTATCACTTCTGCCATCTCATCCCTCCTTATGTCGTTGCATTTGTAATGATCCCGTCCCTTACCCGGATGGTTCCGCCGGATACAGTAAATCCTCCGTTACCGGTTGGGGTTACGTTTGTTACGATCCGGATATCTCCAGTAAATCCATCCGGATCCTCTAAGGTCGCGAAAACCCTTGCTGCTCTCATGCCGTCCGGATAAATCTGTGTTGTCCCGTCGGATAAGTCCGGGGCGTCATCCACGGATCCATCCGAAAAGATCCCGATAGACGGTCCTGTCAATCCATCTGCATTTATCTTGAATCCTCCGATATATCCTCCTACCTCTGCGGACAAAAAGCCGGAAAACGTACCTCCTGCCGCAGAAAGGTTTCCGGAAAATGTCCCGGTGGCCGCAATGAGCTGTCCGGCGAATGTCCCGCTTCCAGCGTGGATCTCCCCTGAGAAATAGCCACTCTCCAGGTGGATCACGCCTGTGTCCAGGTTCCACCAGCTCTTCCCGGTCTGGTCAGAGAGGATGCCGGCCACAATGATGCCTGCAATCAGGCCGTTTGCCGTAAGGGCTGTGGTCCAGTCCCAGTCCCTCCCGTCTGCGGTACGGGTGTTGGAGATCATCAGTCCCTGTGTTCCCATCGCCATAGCTCCATAGAGCGGGCTGTCTTCGTCCAGGTTTTCAAAAAGGATCGCCAGGACGTCCTGCTTTTGGGCTACATTATACTGCGCCCGCAGGGACGCCATAGCCCCGTTGATAAACCCTGCGATCTTTTCCGCCATCAGGCTTCCGTCTGGGCGGATCGCGCCGTCGATTCGGTTGACGGCACTGGAAACGTTGTCAAAGTAGTCATACTGAAAATCTCCCAGCACGACGGAGCTTACTCTTTTGTGGATGGAATCATATTCCAGCTCGATCACGCGGGCGTCTGTGACGATCCCCAGCCGGCTGTGGCAGCAGTGGATTGTGTCGCCCAGGCTCACAGTCTCAAGGATCTTATAATCCTTATACAGCTCTGTATTTGCCAGCAATATCATATCCGCGGATATGTTGATCTTGGGCTTATCGATCCCGGCGTCAAACTGCTCCTGGCAGCGCTGTTTCAGCGCGGCGTCAAGCTCAGCCTGTGTGTCGCAGACGATCACGCCGTTGTCCTCATCGTCCTCCTGGGCGTCCTCGGTCATCTTGACGTCGTCGAAGGTAATTGTTGCTGTCTTGATCGTAGGATAGCTGTTGATCAGCGAGCTGTCCACATGGCCGTTATCCGTCATGGTATAGCCGTTGTACGCTTTCGGATAGATCCGGGTAATGACGTCACGGGTATCCACCTCTTCCGTCAGCCCGTTTTTCTTGATATTCTTGCCGTACCGCAGCTCTACACCGTAATCCCCGCCGACTCGCTCATTGACGATCACGCTAAAGTTGTCAAAAAGGATCTCGCCGCCCCAGCGGTTAATGAAGCTGTTCTCATCGTCCCCGTTCAGGGCTTCCATGATATTTTTAAACTGATAGTAGGCCGTGGCCGTCCGGGTAATGTCAGAGGAGCCGCTGTACTTGCTGTTCGGCGCAAGCATCATGTTAAGAGCCTGCTGCCCGTTCCGGTTTGTCGGACGGACGTCTTCCAGGAAGCAGTCCCCGATGGAATCGTAAAAGATCGGTTCCATGGTGCAGGAGATCCCAGAATCTGATTTCTTGGTCTTTTTGATCCGGAAGAGCTGGTCATGCTCTCCGAAGAATGACGGCATCTTAACCACTGCCTCTTCCTGAAGATATTTCCAGCGCCCCTCCGAATCAATCGGATGCTCCAGCTCTGCCGTCCAGCTTCCATTCAGGGCAGCGTGTACGGTGGCCTCTGTGGCAAAGAGAGTCATGTCGCCATTTTGGGAGAGATAGTCCTCTTCTGTCTCCGGAGGCGTCCGCCCGTAATAGAGATTGACATTTACCGTCGTGTTGACTGACTTTCTGCCTTTTATATAAGCAACCGCCCGGATATCTGTAATCCCGGACGGCAAATAAAAATCGTGAGAGGATTCCCCGGAATCGAAATAGACGTTCTCAGTCCTGCCTGATCTTACATATGACAATCCGTAATATAGCGTTGCATTGCTTTTCTGCGACGTCTCCATTCGGACAAAATCACCGACGTCTGCCAACTGTAAAGGCCATGTCAGGTTGATATATGTCTCTGAGCTTACCGATGAGGTCCCACTCAATTTGACTGACACGCCCCCGGAGGAAAGTTTTTTTATGTCAAAAGTAATCCCCCAGAAGGTGTCTTTCGAAATATACCATTTCTCTTCCGGCATAGTCTCCGTGGTAATTTCCTGACTGTATACCTGAATCATAGTTCATACCCCCATTTCGGCTGCATTTCCAGACCATATCCGCTCGAAACAGATATGCTGCATTCTCCGCGGGGAATCCAGAGATCTTCATAATCTCCATTCAGTGAGGTGTTCATGATCGTTCCGTCTTCCCTGAATGCCAGCATCCTGTTTGTGTCAATCGTTAAGTTCTGTCCGATCGTTGCGCTTACAGACTTACCATTGACTGTAAGGGTGCAAGTTCCGTTCCCCGTAATCTTATATACCGGGCGACATTCGTCATAGGGATTATAAGTTATTTTTGCGACGGAGATATCCCCGTCTCTTCGGAAAAGATAAGGTTCACAGATAAATGTCACTGTAAACCGCCCATATGCCCGAAGGTCTCTTTCGATATCTCCGTAGGTAATCTTCAGCACATTATAATAACATTCCGGGTGATCAGAAGTCCTCAGCTTACCGGTTCCGGACAACCATGATTTTATTTTCAGTACGTCTGGAAGAAAACATTTCGACAAAATTGAAAATGTACATTTCAATTTTGCATTACCGACAGAATCATTTTGGCCAACCAGCTCTCCTCTGCGTCCTGCCACCGCATATGTTTCGTAATTTGGGGCGCCCAGTGAAAGATCCGGAAGATCATATAAAAATACACCGAAATGATCTTCCGGATGTCCGTTAAATTCTACATGATATGGAATATTAAATTTCATCAGTACGCCCCTTTCAGTCTCATGACACCTCTCTGGCGCTCATTGATCTCGCGGATCGTATATTCCGACGCTTTTCGGTAAATCGGCGCCCCATCGAGATTTGTTGTATTATCAATCAGGATCGTCAAGCCTTCGAAAATATTACTTACGTCTGACTGATATGTATGTGACACCTGACTTGTCCCGACGATCGCGTCCACAGGATTAATCTGCCGCCCTACATCCGCATAATGCCCGGAGATCATCCTCACGGCATCATCCAGCGAATTATTGATATCCTGAACAGGTATGTTTTCTTCAAAGCCTACTCCCATACCAAGTGCCATGAATTTTCCAACTTCATCCCGGAACCTCTTTGAAGGGGAAGCAATCCCCAGCCATCCCTTGACAGTATCTATCGCGTTTTTTGCCGCGTTTACTGCAGCGTCTACCAGGTTTCCGGCGGCATTTGCCACGCCTGTGGCGATTCCGTTGATAATATTCAGGCCAATGCTTCCCCAGTCTTTATTCATGAAAGAATTTCCGATCCGGGAAATAATATCGGGTATGGATGCCAGCAGATCCGGCACTGCGCTGATGATTCCCGCAAGGAGCTCGCCGATAATCTCGATACCTTTTTGTAGGATTTCCGGCAGATGTGAGCCGATCATTGCGATAAAATCGACAAGCATGGATCCGGCCTGAGAGATGATCTGCGGTGCATTGTTTACAAGTCCCTCAAGCAGATTCAGGATCATGTCTGCTCCGCTCTGCATGATATCCGGGAATGTGTCCATGATCTGGCTTATCCAGGTAATCAGCATCTCTCCAGCCTGCGCAATCACCTCGGGAGCACTCTCTAAAAGACCATTCAGCAGACTTGCGATCATTTCAGATCCGCGCTGAACCAATTCCGGGAGACGCTGCTGAATCTGCGTTACAAATCCGGAAAACAGCGTGGCAGCCTGCGAAATGATCTGCGGGAGATTGGCTCCTATACCAGAGGCAAGTGTCGATACCAGGCTTGCACCGGCACTCAATAACTGCGGCAGGTTTGTAATCAGTGTGCTGACCAGAGTTGATACTATATTTAAGGCAAGAGTCCCTAGCATGGGGAGAAGCTGTAAAATACCATTTCCCAGTGCCGACAGGATCTGCCCTCCGGCAGTCATCAACTGCGGAAGATTTGCCGATAACCCATTGATCAGCGACTGAATCACCTGCAAAGCAGTAGTAATCACTCCTGGCAGTGCCGTTGCAATACCAAGCAGAAGGTTCGCAATAATCTGTCCGCCTGCCTGTATCAGCCCTTCCGTACCCTGCGTTTGAAAAGCAGTCGTAAGTTCTTCGATTGCGTCAATCGCGGCCGGAAGAAGCTGTGTGCCGAATGATTCAGATATTGGCTGGATAACCTGCCCCAGAAGCTGCTGTGCATTGTCCTGAAGGGTAGAGATCATTCCGTTGATGGTCTGGCTCTGCTTCTGCATGGATTGGTAGTATTTCCCGCCTTCGGAAGTCGCTCTCTGCATTGCTGCCGTCACTTCGTCCACGGACATGCTTCCTTCGCTGATGCGGTCGTATAACGACTGCATGGATTCGCCTGTCTGGTCAGATATCTCCTGTAGTGGGTTGAATCCTGCGTCGATCATCATATTAATGTCTTCCAGCGTGACTTTTTGAGAAGAACGCATTTTCGCGTAGGCTCTCGCGATGCTTCCCATCTTGTCGGCCGACCCTTGAGAGATATCGCCCAGCATCTGCATAGAATCAATAGCATCATCTGCCGTGAATCCAAACTGCATCAGCATATTTGTGGTATCTGCAAGATCCGTAAATTCAAAAGGCGTTTCAGCACCGATCTTGTTCAGACGCGCCACGATATCCGCAGCCTCTTCCGCTGATCCTGTCATTGTTGCAAAAGAAGTTTCGTACTGTTCAATGCTGGCATTGTATTTTACCCCGGCTACAACGCCTGCTCCCAGCGCCGCAGAAACTCCGGCAATGGCTCCAGTAGCGGCCTTAAGTCCGGTGGAGAGAGTGCCTGCTACCTTTGACCCAAAGCCTGAAACTTTACTGGAAAAACTGTCTGTTGATTTTTCCGCACTCTTTACAGCTTTTTCATAACTTTCAGAATCCCCGGTTATCTTGACGGTTAAAGTCTCGTCAGCCACTCTTTTCACCTCGCTTCCGTTTTATCCCGTTTGCACGGAACACCTTGTCGATCCAGTCTTTCCCCTCTTTTTCCTCAACCTCCATGATGATCTTGTAATTATTCTTTACAACTTCCTTGTCGGCCTTTTCCTGTTTCTTTTTCCACAGACCCTTGAATTTTTTTCCTTTTTTTCGGAAAGCATTCGTGATCGCGTTCAAAACGGAATCTCTCATCACAGTGGAATCGGCGACCGTTTTATCCTCCCAGGCCTTCATAATGAACGCCTTTTCTGTAGGGGTAAGGTCCTCGTAGTCCGATTTGGAATATCCAAAATTGACAGCAAAAAAGGCGAAGTCCATTACATCTCTGTAAGGCTTCGCCATCTTTTCGTATTTTTCGTCTCTGCTGCCTGTCTGAAAATACTGATATTCAATCAGGCGCCCTGGAATAAAAAAGGCATGTCCTCAGACATCTTCTGGATCAGCATATTATTTATCTTCAGGTATCCCTTCGATTCGATCATAGCTCCCGCAATTTCCGCCCCTTCTTTTCTGCTTACGAATTCGTCTGATCCCACTTCTTTCAGGCAAAATCCGAAATAAGTCTCGATTGCACTAATAGACAGTGCGCCGTTGGTCATCACGATATCTGCAACTGTAGGCATCTTGCTGTAGTTTTCTACAAGCTTGATCCGTTTGAGATTAAATTTCAATTCGTACTGTTTCCCTTTGTATTCAAACATTTACACCTTTCCTCCTATCAGGCTCCTGCTTTTGCCGTTACAGTGGCAATCCCGGCTTTTACAGCCTTGTTATTCTCATCCGTCTCAATGATCATGATCTGATCACCGGAATTTGCTGTAATCCCCGTGCTTCCATCCCACGACGTACCAGATATAACTTCTCCGTAAGCCGGATATGCTAACGGCGCGGATCCAGTTTTGTAGTAATATTTATTACCGCTTTCTTTTACCGGATTTACATAGATGTTTGTCTGTCCCTGAGATTCTCCTTCGACGGACACAACTGTAAGCCCTTCCAGAGCTGCGGTGCCGTCCGGCATGGTATCCGGCTCCACGGGATCGATCAGAAGATCCACCAATGCGCCCATTCCTTCCAGCGTCAGACTGTAAGTCATAGCATCATCGTAAGGAGCCTCAAGTGGATAGTCCGTGATGACAGCCAGACCGCCGAACATGCCTTCTTTTGTCTTTCCGTTGTAAACTTTTATACATACCGGCTCAGAATCATTAAAAGCCCTGGAAAGAATGGAATGGCTTTCATCATTCGGGACATAAAGACCTTCGTTGTCAATACTCCATTCTTTCATACCTGCAATCTTGGATTTCCAGCCCCCCTGCGTGTCTTTTGATGTGATCTCAATACTATCCGCCGAACGGTTGATAGTGAGGGTCTGCTGACCGCTGATCGCAAGGAGTTTTGTACCTTCTGTATTCCAAACTGCAAGGAGAATATCTTTACCAGCAATGACTTTTGCCGCGGAGCTGGTAAAATCACAATAATTGTTGTTGTCGAACAATGTATTTACCTCCTATATCTTACATTTAAACCCATAGCACACCATGAATTCAAAAATCACTACGGCGTGCTTTTCACCTGTTTCATCTTTTTTGATCGTCTGAACGCCTCCGTCTGTCTGCAGGATAAGCTCAAATGGCTCAGGTAGGACAATATCCTCCGTCATGGCTTCCTGAAGCTTCTGGATCAGATCGTAAACGCCCACGGAAGAACCGCTTTTTTCCGCGATACAGTGGATCCACACTGTAAAATTGTCCCGGAACATGGTTTTTGTATTTGCCGGGGCAATCCGGACAACTTCTGCGAAATAAAATGGGCTTTCAGCATTCAGGGGAACCTCATCATAACATTTCAGCTCTGTTTTGCCCGTCACCTTGTCCTGTATTGCAGAAACCAGCGTAACCGGACTAAGCTTCTGATAACTCATTGCATCTCCTTTCTGATCGCCTCTAGCAGATCTCCCTGATAGATCGGGCGCTGAATCGTCAGGTTTGCAAGCGCAAAGCGCTGTCCCTGGACATATCCGCCATCAACTGTACGATGTCCATACTCCACATGAGGGGCATATTCCACCGTGTAAGCGATCCCGTCTTCCAACTTCTTCACGGACTTTCGCATTTCTCCGGTGTCTACAGGTGTCCCTCCGGAATGCGGATCTGTGCCTTTTGCCCGGTTAAACATCTGCGTAGCGCTCTTTTTTACAACTGCAGCCCACCTGATGTCATTCATTCCCTGAAGTTTTTTTTCCAGGCCTTCTGCTCCGCTAAGGATCAGCCTAAAATGATCAATAGCCATGCCAATCACTCCTTGTATGCCTTAACCTGGACAAGCGTCCAACGGGTAGACAGCGGAGACGTCTTTGTAACGTCCATCTTCACCCCGTTGATTTTCACGCGGACACAGTTCCTTGGGAATCTCCCGCAAGGAATAGGAACGATATACTGCTGCTCATTCCGCGTGACGTCACGTCCTTCAATGGCAATCTGTTCTGTGGTCCATGGTGTAAATCGCGCGGAGGTTTCGAGAATCGTCTTATATTCAAAAATAGGATTCTTCAGGGCGTCCTCCCCGACCTTTCTTTTTTCCTGCAAAAGACAGCTTTCCCATATCATATAAAACGTACCGTCCTTCCGCTCCCAGCGCTATTCGCCTGACCATTTCTGTATCTTTCGATTTCGCCTGAATATTCATTCAGGATATCATCCACGAAAGAAGTATTGATGTTACCTGAGCTTTCAGAAGATATTCCTTCGTAATATGTCCGCCTGTGCATTTTCACCACAGCATCCACGCAAATTGATCCAAAAAGATCCGGAAGCTTCTCTGTTCCCAGACGCAGGCAGAGGCGGTCAGACACAGTGACTATGTATTCTTCCAGAACATCATCTGTCACCTCATCATATGGGATCCTTTTCCTTACTCTTGTTTTCAGATCCATGTCTCCGCCTCCTTTATCTCTACGCTGTAAAAACGGCATTATTGAAAGTGAAGGTTACCACCGAGGAATCATCCACAAGGACCTCAAATGTATCGGATTTTGTGATCCGGAATACATTATCGGCTTCCCACGGGATATCTTCTTTCACCGCAACGCCATTTTTCTTAAATGTCATAGTTGTGCCGGTCTTCGTCAGACGGAATGGGAAGAAATATCCTTCCTGCTCTTCCGGATCCGCCTCATTGAATCCGGTGTATCCGGTCACATGCTTAAATGTTCCGGTCACAGATCCATCTGCATAGACCTTTACGTCGTCCCCGATAAGCGAGGAAATACGCTTACCGTACAGCGTCTGACCCTGGGACGGGATGGTCAGAATGTCAGACGCTATTATTCCCCCGAGATTGTCCCGACGAATACGCCGTCCTGGAATTCCGGGTAGAACTTCACGCAGGACATCAGCAGCGTGTCAACCGTAGCGTTGCCCGTCTTCGCGGAATGAGTCATTCCTACAAGACCTGTCGTGTCTGCTGTAAGATTGAAGGTCTGAGCCACATCCCCGGACATCGGCACATATGCCCCGCTCAGATTCTCTTTTGCCGTGGCAATCGGCTTTTTCGCTGTTACCTGCGGGGAAACGATAGCGGTTCCCAGACCGAGGAAATTCTCGATATAGGTAAAGCCAAATGCTGTCTGCATAGTAATCTGAGCCGTTCCCAGATAGTCAGCTACATCCTGCGGATTAATAAAATATACCGGAGTTACATCCTCATCTTCGTAGTAGCTCTGAAGCTTCGCCCAAAGGTTTGCCAGGGCAGTCTGAAGATTTGTGCCGGAAGCAGTGCCTGTACCTGCTTTCAGTACAGTATACAGAGAGCCTTTGATTCCCTTCTGCACCTTCTGAATCAGCTTCTCGTCACTCTGATTGATTGCGATATCACGTCCCACTTTCTGGATAGCCTCCGCAGTTGTGTTTCTGCGATATTTATCCAGATCCAGCGTGATCGTGTCTGCCAGCTCTCTTTTTACGTGGGTAAGATCGATGTCTTCCCCCTCTCCCACCTGTGCTGCCAGTTCATCTACTGTCCACTTGTAGATTTTGATATCTGTTCCAGCCGCCATCGGGATCAGATCTGTGATTCCGAGAAGCTGCTGGAGCTCTACAATGTTCTGAGCAATCCGGCTGGTAAAGTCCACGGAAATCGCCGGGGCAAGATCCGCCGCAGTCGTAGTACCTGTTTCCGCTGAAAAAAGCTGAAGCATCATAAATTCTTTGTTTTTCATGTTATTCCTCCATTATTTAAATAAATCCATGTTTTCTCTAATAAGTCTCTGGCGCTCCGCGCGGTTCTCTACTTTCATGATCTGTTCCCTTGTCAGTTTGGATGCACCGCCAGCCTTGGGTGGCTCGCCCTTAAGGGCATCTTTCACCGCCCTATTGACCGCATCCTGGAACGCCTCGATAAAAGTATCAACAGATTTCTTGGTTGTGTCAGCATCATCCGAAATCATCAATGAAATAAGATCATCCCCCACGGAAATGCCCTTTTCTTTCAGCATGTTTCTTGCTGTTGCTGCCATTTTTGACATAGCGTCTCTGCGCTGAAGAGCGTCAACCTGTTTGCGGAGTTCTTCCATTTCGTGATCTTTTCGCTCCTGTTCAGACATATTTTTCAGACGCTCCGCCTCATCCTGTTTAATCCTCTGTTTCTCCTGCTTTTTCTGCCACTCGGCAAACTTCCTCTCGATCAGGTCGTCGACCTCTTTATCGGTATACTTCTTTTCGTATCCTTCCGCACCGGATCCACCGTCAGAATCCTCTTCTGAATCATCTCCATCGGCGCCGTCGGAGCCTTCCGGACCATCCCCGCCATCGTCACCAGAACCCTCAGAACCTTCCCCGCCGTCTCCGGCAAAAATCTGAAGTTTATAACGTCTGGAATCCACATTGTTATCTGTTATTGCTTTTACCACTTTATTTCTCATTACCGTTACCTCCGTTTTATAGATTTTCCGACTATCTCCCGTAGCTTATAGTCTCCACGCCTGACTGTCTCCGTAGTTTTAGGACGCCACGCCTGTCCTCCGTAGCTTTGAGCGGTTCCACGCCTGCCGCATATTCAATAAATCCGGACATGATCCGGAAACTCACTGGCGATCTGGCAAACACCAATGAAAAAGGAATCCACCAAAAGCGTCCCCGCTTTCGACAGATCCCCATAATGTATATCAACCCTTCCGGGCGATATCTTGTATGAAATTTTATCGCTGACCAGATCTTCCATAGACCTGATCAGCCCCTGCACCAGTGCCGTTACACCAGCGCAGACAATATCTTTCCCGGGCTCCGCATAACCCGCATGGCCCTCTATCGTAATCCCGTCCATTCGGACGTTTACTGCAATCAAATAGCATCACTCCTTTACTGTCCCGGTCGCTCCCCGCCGGTGGGAGATCATTGGATCACCGCCTCTCTACTCTGCAAAAACCCAGTCTTCAGCCAACATGTCAGCTTGAGAAGCAAGCCACCCCATCTGTACACCTGATGTCCCGACAAAAGCAATAGCCATATTTCCGATGGCATCATGGTCACAGTTTTGAACTGCGCCGTCAGGTGTTACATAGCTAATGTTCCTAGCCAGTTCGATATGCTGGTTTTTCCCGTTCCAGCCCTGGCGTTTTACTTTGAGACCTCTTTTTATATACTTGATAGCATCGCCGAAACCAAAAGTGGGCGTACCTCCGAGGATAGTTGTATTTTCTTCTGTTGCCGGGATCCATTCGTCAGAGAGTACATTTTTCAGGGTGTACTCCACGCGCTGCGTTTCTCTGATATCAAGCAGATCCTTTCCAGTATCCGAGTCAACCGCCCGGCATTTCATCATAATCGTTTCTTTTTCCGGATCCCAATACCAATAGCCTCCCCATGACGGAAGCTTCATCGGAACTCCTTTCTTCATGTTCTTTAACGCCTCTGTAAAGTTCATGTTCTTCACCTTTCCTTTCTTAAAAATGTGTATAAAAATACCACCTGCCGAAGCAAGGTAATTATTCTCCTTTCAGCCATTCAGCCACCTTTGGAATGTCAATTGCTCCTGTGCGGATCATCTGGACTGTTTCCCCGTCCAGAAGAACCACTGCAGGCAATCTATCAATCATATATTTTTCTGCTTTCTGCGGGAATTTCCATGCGTCCACACGCTCAATATACTCCGTCCCTGCCAGATCCTCCAGAGGGGTGATAAACTGCTTTTCATAAAATCGGCACGGCGGACACCATGAAGCGTGAAAAAATATCAGCTTTCTCATTCTTCATCACCACCAAACATCTGTGGATTGTCATTTATCAACATATACAGCGCATTCCCAAGCTTCTCAACCTGTTCTTCTTTCAGTTCTATCCGATACATTTCATCTATGCCATGAATGCACTCATGGATCAGCGTTGCCCTTTTTTGATGCTCGGAGCTTTCTGAGTTCAGGATTATCTTCTCCGGCAAGTAATGAATCTGGCCATAGAGTTCATCCTGTCCATCATGTAGGTTTTCCTTCTGTTCCACTTCATATGTTTTGTATAGAATCTTTATAGCCTTTGGAATATTCATCACATTTCCTCCTAAAATAAGCATAAGAAAACCACCGGCCATTTCTGGCTGGTGGTTTCTAATACCATACAATTACATCTTTTTCCGGGAACTTTCCGTCCTTTTGAAATTCTTCTAATTTGTGAAGCGCATGTGAAATATAGGAAGTTCCATATTCTTCGAGTCTTTTTTCGACCGCCCATTCTCCTGTATTTCTGTTTAATGTCACAATTCCGCTCTTTTCTGAATTCTCTGGAAAATACATGTATTTGGCTACTTTGTCAGTTACTTCCATCTTCTCAATTCTAACCATGTGCTCACTTCCTTTCCTACAAATTATTTTTCTTTTTGAAATCTTTCAGGGCTGAATTGTAATTATATTTACTTTCCGCTAAACTATGCGCTTCTTCGTATTGCAGATTCAATCTGTTCATCAGATCATGTTCCAGATGCTCGTGTTTAAGCAAAATAATGTCATGCTCTTGAATGTCTTTCCCTTCTCGAAGCCGTCTAAAAGACTCAGCCATATCATAGTCTGCATCAAATCGCTTTTTGCCGCCATATAAATCATATTCATTCTTAAAAACATGATCATATACTTTCGATATGTAAACCTCTGAGAATCCACTATTTTTCGAAATAGTTTTAACAATTGAGTCCTTCTTACTATTTCGTACAGACTCATAATATGTAATAGCATGCCTATTTCTTTTTTGACCAAGTGGATCGTTCTTATCTGTAAGCGCTCCACTTTTCGCCCCTGAACTCATTATACCAGAATCAACCCTTTTTGCAACCTTTTCCGCCTGTTTCCTGTCTCCGGAATGCTTTGCCACATAGGCATCCATCCAAGCGTTCCAGTCATCCACCTCAATAGTGAAACTACACCGACACCACGGATGCAGCGGAGGGAAGTTCACTCCCGGCTGGCGATCCTTGATATCGAAAGTCTCCTGAGCCACCGATCTGCATATCTCGCATACCTTCCCGTCTCCTACAGTAGACAGGCGATATTTTTCAAAATCTTCTGTAAACGGATGCATGGAGCTCTCGGCCATAACATAAGTGCCTTCGGTATAGATCAGTCGATAGGCATCATTCCGGGATACCTTTCCGAATCTCTGTCTGAGTTGTCGGACAAGCCGCTCATAGCTGTCTCCGCGGGCAAATCCCTGAGCAATATCCGTATTCAGATAATTTGCCAGTTTATCCGTGTTCCCCCATATGCGCTGTGAGAAATTTTCTCCATTTGACCAGGAGACATTCACGAAAAGCTTTGTGATATCCGGATTGTTGGAATAAAAATTCTTTCCAAGCCCCAGGGCCTCAGCCGCTGCATTAACGCCGCGCATGGCCTGCCGGTTCAAATGAGCTGTAATCTGCTCATTTTCTACAGCCCCAATTTCCAGCTGCTGCAGCCGTACAGAATACTGCAGCCCTTCCAGGCGGTTCAGCTTATAAATAGATTCCCGGATAGGCATTAGTTCTTCATATTCTGGATACTTCTGGGCGAATTCATCCATCTTTTCTATTAGCAGCCGTCTGTCACTGTCTGACAAACTTTCCATCATCCTGCGGTACTGGATTACATTATCTTCGCCATATTGCTGATAATACTGGGAAATTTGCTTCTCAAGTTTTCGGTACTCTGTATCAAAATATGACGAGAGCCGCTTCTTCAGCTTCTCTTCATCCTTTTCCATAGCTTTATTCAGTTCCTGCTGCCGCCTCTGCCAGTAACTCATCAGCAACAACTCCTCGCAAAATGTATGTGCCTTGTCATCTTCCAAATCGACTTCTTTTCGATCCCCGTACACTTACTTAAGATTTTAACCATCTTATATCTCCGTGAATTTGAATATCCGAAATTTTCCTGTATCTCTTCGGCAAAAAAACTCAATTCATCCAGCATCTCATTAAATTTCTCAATAAAAACTCGAATGAAATATCCGATATTTTTCGCCATCTCCATAAGATCATGGATAACCGCCTTACTCAAACGTTCTATACTCCTCAGTTCCCTTTTAAACTCAACAACCATCATTCCATTGTTTTCAATTTGAAACTTCTCCGTTTCTGTGAATGCATACACCATTTTCATTCCTCCATTTCCACGACGGCATCTTCTACCGTCCTGTTTGTAGGGTAATCTGTCTCATATCCAACGCTATCCTGTTCTTCTTTTATTTTCTCAATCTCCTGCTGCACATTATCAACAACAGAAAGAACCTTGAGCTGTGTTTCCTGAGATGTAACTCCCGCAAGATTTCCGGCAATCTGAGATTCTTCCAGAATATTTGCTGGAAAGTTCTGTGTAAACTGGTATTTTATTTTCACCCAGGAATCTTTCTGCATCCCGGAAACCGGGTTGCTGAAGATCAGCTTATAACGCCGATTCATCCCGCTGGTAAATTTCCGCTCTTTGGTTTTTGCCAGGTTACTCATTGGCAACAGCTTATATTTCAGCGCAATGCCTGAAGACGTTCCGAAATTTTCGTCAGAAATGTTCGCAACCATACTGATCTGGAATATCAGACGTTCCAGACGGTTGATCAGGTTTTCCTGTGTCGTGTCTCCATTCGGTTTCTGCAAAAAATCCACAATCAGATCAGAAGCGTCTTCTCCATCGAAATTAATAATCCGTTTACTCCGGAGAAATTCCAATTCTTCCTCACTCAGCTTAGCGCCAAGGATTTTCAGATATGCATCTGCAAAATAATCCACGTCATTCGCTTTTTCGCTGATCGCCTTATTGTAAGCGTCTATCATGGGAAGGGCGCTCTCAAATATTCCCATACGCTCCTCATTCTCTATGTATTCAACCGCTGGGACGCCGCCAAATCCATGCGGTTTCGGCTCATCAATCCACTTGTATGAACCACGGTTGACAAAATGCTGAATAACATGGCCGTCAGACCAACTGCCCCACTCGACGTTATCAGCGTCCAGATAATGGCGGACAAAGAAAAGTGGCCGTTCCAGGATGCTGTCATCGTAAATCATAAAGGCATCCAGCGGAGTCAGGAAAGTAATTCCGATGTTTCCGATCTCATCTACGTAATACATTTCATATCCCTTTCCGTAGATAGAGCAGGTCTTTGACAACTCAGCATTGTTGTCGTCCTGGTCATTGTACTGATCCAGGAATTCCAGATATTTTGATACAGTTTCATCATCGCAGGTCGTCTTGATCGGGATCCCGATAAAGAAGCCGTTCATGGTATCTGTGATATACTTTGCAAAATTCACTGGGATCCGGTTGTCAGGCTTCCAGTCCGGCTTCTTTTCCATCGTGCTGATTTTATATTTATTCTCATAGGCGTCATGAAGCCGCTTATAGCGATTATTGACCTCAGTTTTATGCTTTGTCATATATTCCGCCAGAAGCTCCGGCGTCATTTCTGTGCCTGCCGCTATTCGAAACATTTATATACCTCCTGTCAGACCGCTGTTGTAACGAGCTCTCTGTTTCCTCCATCCTTCCACGCCATATCGCAGCGCAGCCATCGCGTCATCCATGATCGGGACTGGTTCGTCCTGGTATTCGCCAGTCCGCTCGTCCTTCTTCCACTTCCACTGCTGCAGTTCTTTGATCGTATTTGTGCAGGATGGATGTACGCGGATTATCCGCTTGATCGCCCGATCCTTGCTGACTACGCCTTTCAGCCAGTCGATCTGTGCTGACTGATACTTCTTTTCCGTAGTATGCTCTTTTGTGATTGCCCTTGCCTGGAAGCCAGCTTTTCTCCACGCTTTGATCCGGTCTGGCTCAGCAGAATCGCACCACATCGTTCTATTCGTCGGAATCCCGGCTTTTATTGCTAGCGGAATGATTTCCGACGTCTCTTTTTCGAATACATAGACTTCTCGCAGGATATAGATATTGTCATCCTTGATCCCCAGCAGAAGGATCGCGTTCGCATGATTGAATCCGAAGTCCTGGCCAATCGCAATATCGTCATAGTCGTTCAGGTCCTGACTAATCTCTTCCACGGCCCAGTTATGCAGGATCAGACCGCCGATCTCGCCCCAATTTCCTAACCCGTAGATCTGATAACCTTCCGGATCCACTTCTTTACGACGCTCCATTCTGGCATGATAAGCAGCATCGATGAAGCGATTGTCTAAATACGTGCTATGATGTATCAGTACATTCGGATCCGGGATATCAAAAAAGACCTTCTTGATCCAGTGGTTTTTATTCACCGGATTGAAAGTCATTCTTATCTGGTAGAACTGTCCCGCAGGCAGCTCGCCCCTGAGACGGTCGTCTATAATCTCAAAATCAGCCTGCGTGATCTCTGTCGCCTCTTCGATCCACACATCCGTCAGTTTGCCGCGTTGGAAAGTGATAGATTTCAACTTCTCACGCTGCTTTTCATCATTCACGCCTCGGAAGATGATCTGGTTCCCGTTGTGCCGGCAGGTGATTGACAATGGACTCTGCTTAATGTTCCAGTATCTATCTGCCTGATCACCAAACATCCGGTATGCAGCTCCTGTCAGTTCCGCATAAGTACTGTCCCGGTTCGTGATATCCGATTTTCTGATACAGACCAGATTTCTGCCTTTGTCTTTCATCAGACGCAGGAGATAATTCTGCGCAGTATCAACGCTCTTTCCGGATCCAGCGGAACCTTTCATCACGATGTACCGCTTCTGGCTCCTGTCTACTTCACGGAAACACGGATTGGCTTTCACCGAGAAATTCATCCAGTATCGTCCTCTCCATAGTCAATTGTGATGTTCAGGTCCATATCGCCGTTAAGCTCCAGCTTATCCTTAAACAATCCAAGATGCTTCCCGAGATCTACCAGTGCCGACTTCTTATCGTATAGCTTTACTTCCCGCTCTGTACCGAACTCATTCGGTTTGATCTTAATCGACTGGATGCAGGCAAGATCATCATCAGAAGCGTCTGGCCTGATTTTTGCAGTCTCTGGATCTACGACATCCGTAATTTTTGCAAAGCCGATTCGTGCCAATTCCTGCAGTACGCGGTCCTGATTGATTCCGGTCCGTCTGGACCTCTCAGCCATTGCTTGAGAAATAGCCGCCGCAACGTTGGGTTTTGCTAAGTTTTCACATCCGATATCCTTTGCTGTATGCGGAGAATATCCCGCTCTGATGGCGGCCTGAGTGGCATTCAGGTCGATCAGATATTCTTCTATAAATCTTTTCTGTTTCTTTGTCATTCAGGCTCACCTACTTTCTACTCAAAAAAGAGAGGGTACAATTTAATAACTGGCACCTCTCTTTCTGCTTATTCATAAAATCATTTATGAATTTATTTTAGATTTTTCATCCATATAGATTTTAAATATTTCTTCTCCCGGTTTTCCTACAATTTTTCCCAATTCCCACAAAAAAGTCTGAAATTCAGGAAGTCCTGAATAAAAATCTCTTCCTCTTAGATTTTCATTGACAAAATTTTGTACTTTTTCGTAAATTTCTTTGTTGTTCATGCTATACCTCCCACATACATTTTTCTTCATCATACTACAAAGGAACTATCTATTTCCTGGAAGCCCCTTTTATTTATATTGCAAACTTCTATATTCTTAATCTTTTTTCTCTTCTTCGAGTATTTCAACAGCTTTGCTTCCTGCATAAAGATTGAATATCTGGAAAATATTATATACAAACGATTTCATTTCCACAATTGTCATAGTCGATATATAAAAATATATTTCCAATCCGACTCCCGCAATAATATTATTCCAGATTGTTTTATTTAATAGCCCAAAATTTTCAGGTATGCATGCACCCACTATTAAAATAAACAGATTTATCAGTATACATATTAGTTGCAACATCATTGTTTCTACGAAAATTTCGTTAGATTCTTGCAACCTACTCTTTTCATCACTTTCACTTCCAGTTGTATTACTCAGCATTCTTTTTAACATCTCTTTACTAACCAGCGCTTGAAACAATGCGTATCCCGTAAATGTCACTCCGAATAAAGACAATACAACTTCATTAATGACTTGTACACTATTCATGAATAATTGTACAGTTTTTGGAGAAAATCCGATTAAATATGCCGGTATCGTACAAATTATTAATATCCCAACAAACTTTTTTATTTCTTTTTTCTTGGGCAATAATATCTTTAATGCTTTGAATGCTATCTCACTAGAAGATGTATGTCGAAACATTTTTTCAATAATCTCCACTCTCATCTGTTGTTTCAACGTTACACCTCCTGTCCTACAATCATTCTCTTGGTAAGAATTTTATTATTTTATTTTTATGTTCTTCGTATATTTTCCTATTTCCTTCGCTAACAAAGAATATATTTTCAATACTTTTTCCTTTTTCAGCCACTTCGGTATTCTCCTGAATATTTTCTCCTATAAATCCCATTTCCATTCTTTCGGCAACTGTATCATCGCTAATTCTACCTTTAGTTTTATCTACATATGTCACTTCAACAATAGGCTTTACAGTTCCTGCTGATTGTTCAATAAGATCCGCAACTCCCGATATGGATTTTGGTGATTTGAGAACGATTTCCCCATTTTTGCTTCCAGATAGCTTTCTTAATTCAGAAATAACCCCATCAAACAGTGCTCCGAATTCTTGGTCTCCATTTAATGGATAAAATCTAAGCGTCAGTTTATTAATTTTCTCAACATTTTTCAATGCCTCATTTATGTTTTCACGCATTGGAATACCAACCACACTAATATATGGGAATGGTAAATGTTTATCCCTATTTTCCTGTTTACTATTATACTTTCTAATATATTCGGACAAAACAAATTTTACAACTGCTGAAAATGATTTTATAGTAGGGCTACCTTTCTGATTTTGCACGTACACCATTCGATGATTTTTCAAATAAATTGCGAATGCAGAATATGGTGCTGACGGATATCTGTCATCTTTTTCTATCAAATTTCCTTCTGGATCCAAATCAGATTTTATTTCAACAATTGTTTTTTTAACAATCTTCCCAGCTAATATATATCCGCATGTTTTATCTTCTATAATTTCAACGTCTGTAAATCGATAAGAAGTATCTCCATCAATTCTTTTTATTCCACTTTTCAAGGCAGGCATAATTATTGTATCAAAATACTTTAATAGCGGAGCTTCACCTTTCTCTTCCAAAAATACTACATTGAAATTCGCAACCTGAACCTTTTTTATGCTCATGCTTTATTCCCCCAAAACATACATTTTCTACATTTTACTCCATAATTTGACATTTCACAATACTTTCAAATATAGTGTTAACATGTTTTAAGATTATTTATAGCATAGAACATTTGTTCTTGTTTGTCCATACCGGAAAACCACACAAAAAGAGCCCCGTATTTTCTACGAGACCCTTTTTCAATGTATTTGGGAAAATGTTTGGGTTGGTTTCTTTCCTTTGAAACCTATATACACTATATCACAGGTAAATACTCTCATTCTATCACATTTTAAAATTTTTTAGAGCTTTTGAATGAATTCTATGTATATGCTGCCAACTACGTCCCATCTCCACAGCCACTTCTTCCCATTTCAGCCCTTTTATGTACCGCAACCGCAGTACACGCTTTTCATCTTCATCCTGCATCTTACTGATCTGATTTTCTATGTTTCTGAGATGCTGGATTTTTTCCAGGCGTTCTTTTTTTAACTTTTCAATCAGGTCGTCCAATGTTGCAGCATATCCGGACAGATCTGACTGGCTGCTGCCCTTCGGCATCCCATCGTTCACAATTGATGGGAACATCTTATCCATCCGTAATTTCCTGATCTCCTCAAGAATATCCTGCTCCCTCTTGGCTGATCGCTGATATGACTTTAGATATTCCTTCTTTTCTTCGTTTTCTGTCCATTCTGCCACGATGTTTCCCTCCTTGATTTATTTTTGCATCATCCGTTTTAACTTTGTATAGGGCGGAGCTGTCCGGTTTCCGTGTTCGTCTGCAAGCAGAACGCAATGTTTGTACAACTCAACAACACGGTAAGTCTTTAATTTTGTTTTCTTACTTCCACTCGGTTCTGTCTGATCCGTGAATTTTATAATGGTTTTCTGTCCGCGTTTTAAGCCGTGTTCGACTTCTCTTTCTTTCTGCAGCTCTTCCCAGCGAATATTACTGATCGCCTGTCCCGGTGTTGGGTCTGAGATTCCCTCGTTATTTCTGAACATGTCTTTCCTCCTTTATCGGTTTAAAAACTCCTTTCTCAACACATTCCAAAGGGCTACATCCTCTGCAGTGGCCCTCTATGGCTATGTAATCACAAGTCCGGTTCCCGAATACCGTTTGTCTGCTTTTCGGATTTCCTGAAAGGTATGTACACTTACTGCATTGATTTATTTTTAACTTATTGATTTCTCTTTCTGTCATTTCTTTCCACGGTTTCTTCATTTCTTCCCTCCCAGAATCCGCACTTCTGGCACCTGGTTTTACTGCTTACTAATACACCTTTTATCATCGTCGCATTTCGGCACGTCGGAAGGACATATACCGCAATCGATCCAACCTCTTTGGCATGCTTACATGTTTCAAATTTTTCTTTTCTCTTTTTCATGATCTTTCCTCCTGGCATCTCTGGCAATCGTCTCCTGCTGCTCCGAAACAGCCAATGCAGTCCCGATGTTTTTCACAGGTGTCGTCTTCTTCTACCATGATGCCCTTCCTGTCACAAAGGCCATCGTCATAATCAACACATGATCTGCATTCTTTCTCGCTCATTCAACCCCGCCCTTCTCAACAATTTCGATTGCGGTTTCGACTCTACATTCATCACAATCGTTGTTGTATTTTTTACACTTCTTCTCCTGACACATTCCAATGCCGGCTTTATTTTTTATCTGAATTTTCACTTTTTCCTTGTCAAAGGCTGTCGGCTGTTCTTTTATCATACGTCTTACAGCACATATCCACGCCTTATCAGATTCGGATTCTTTATCTCCATACCTGAACCTATCAAGTAACGCTTTCCGGCTGATTAAATCATCACTCATTCTGTTCACCTGCTTTCTGATGACTCTCTTTGGTCATCCCAAACCACCGAACCTGGCGCAA
>ERZ1643246.1197-NODE-1197-length-29043-cov-8.144405_pt1 | contig 29043 bp, 39 predicted proteins | sample MGYA00579265_ERZ1643246 | MGnify/ENA primary metagenome ERZ1643246 (study PRJEB29033, sample SAMEA4952261) | chicken gut metagenome | biome: Broiler Chicken; feature: Gastrointestinal Tract; material: Caecum | place: Ireland | collected 2018 | study: Broiler...
AATCCCAATTTATAAAGAAAGGAATTGTTTTATGAGAATCATACAACATGGCGAACCAAACATTTTCCATAAGAGTCGCCGCGTGCGGCGCGCCGTGCTGCGGGGAAGAGGAATCCGGATAACAGCGCTGGCGCTGGCGGCAGTTTTAGTTCTGTCCTTATCCGGCTGCGCGATGAGAGGCGGCAGTGACGGGAATTCGCCGGATGGACAGGAAAAGACGGAAGCAGAGACATTTACTGCCACAAATTTTGTGATGGACACAGTGCTGCAGGAGACGATTTATGGCAGCGAGGATGTCACAAAGGAGATTGCTGACCGGTTGTCGGAGATTGAAATCGGACAGCTTTCCTGGAGAGAGGAAAACAGTGAGGTAGCTCAGATCAATACTCGATGCGGGGAGGGAGAGAGTGTTGTCATGAGCGATGATTTTTATCACTGGACAGAAGTCTCTCTGGATTTGGCGAAAAAAAGCGGAGGGGCCTTTGATCCCACCATCGGTAATCTGACCCGGCTTTGGAACATAGAGGGAGAGAATCCATCGGTGCCGGCGCAGGCGGATATCGATGAGGCGTTAAAACATGTTGGATATGGATATATTAATATAGAAGAAACAGATAAGACTATTTCCATGGCGCAGGGATGTACGCTGGATCTTGGGGCCGTGGGAAAGGGGATTGCCTGTGATGTGACGAGAGATTATCTGGAGGGACAGGATGGGGTTTCCGGAGCGGTCGTTGCCGTGGGAGGCAGCATTCTCGCCTATGGCAGTAAACCGGATGGAAGCGACTGGAAGGTGGCCATTCAGGACCCGGAGAAAGAGGAAGGCGAGTACATGGGAGTTCTGAGTCTCCCGGGCACAGTCTGCGTTTCCACTTCCGGCGATTATGAGAAGTATTTTATCCAGGACGGAAAGCGGTATCATCACATTCTTGATCCGGCTACGGGATATCCGTCAGAGAGCGGTCTTTCCTCTGTCACGGTGATCTGCCCGGATGAGGGAGAGTGGAAAGACGATGCCGGTCTGCTGTCCGACGGCCTGTGTACCGCCTGTTTTGTGCTGGGCAGGGAAAAAGGCATGAAGCTTCTGGAGCAGTACGGTATGGAAGGCGTTTTTATTGACAAGGATAAAAACGTGAGCGTAACTGACGGCATCGCCGACAGCTTTGAGATTCTCAACGAAGATTATCAGATACAGTGACCTTGAGACGCCCCTTTTGCCCCTTTCTGTCGCATGGCTAAACGAGAAGATGAAAAAGTTCAGCCATGACATCTCGGAAACGCGCCGCCGGGGCAGCTTACCCGGTGCTGGCGCACCTGTTTCCTCGATTATGGCAGAACGCCATATGCCTGCCAGTGAAAAAAAGTTTGTGCAAATAAATTTGCGACGCATCTTTTTTCACATGTCAGGCGCATGGCTAAACTTTTTTTAAAAAGTGCTTGATTTCCTGTAAAATATGTGTATAATAAAACTTGTTGTGTGACATGATAGCGATGAAGCGCGAGGTTGCTGCACTCGATGCAGGTTTTCCGTGGAGCGAATGTCAAGTCAAAGATACTGGCGACAAGTCACTGTACAATAGTTACAATCTACAGATGCGTAGAGACGCAGTGTGGTATCAAGTATGATACACACGGAGGAGTGTACAGTCACCGCTTGTCGTACTGAATGAAAAGTGCGAAAAGGAGGCGACTTTTTTTATGGCAAGTCAAATTATGAGAATCACGTTAAAAGCGTACGATCATCAATTAATCGATGCATCTGCAAAAAGTATTATCGAAACTGTCAAGAAAACAGGATCCAAGGTGAGCGGACCGGTTCCGATGCCTACTAAGAAAGAAGTAGTTACTATTCTTAGAGCCGTTCATAAATACAAAGATTCCAGAGAACAGTTCGAGCAGAGAACACACAAGAGATTAATTGATATCATCACCCCTACGCAGAAGACGGTTGATGCTTTATCAAGACTGGAAATGCCAGCAGGTGTTTACATCGACATCAAGATGAAAAACAAATAATTTATGTCCTATGGCTTCAAGATTGCCCCGGGTTGATATTGGGTAATCCGCTGTAGACTAGTATGATTGCGGCAGCTGCTGCAATCCGCTGTAGAAATTAGGAGGAAGACAGAATGAAAAAGGCTATTTTAGCAACAAAAATCGGCATGACTCAGATCTTCGCAGAAGATGGAGAATTAATTCCGGTTACAGTGTTACAGGCTGGACCATGTGTGGTAACACAGGTTAAGACAATGGAAAATGACGGTTACAGCGCTGTACAGGTTGGTTTCCAGGATATGAGAGAAAAATTATCCACCAAACCAATGAAAGGTCACTTTGAAAAAGCAGGCACATCTGTAAAGAGATTTGTAAGAGAGTTTAAACTGGATGACGCAGAGAACTACACACTGGGTCAGGAAATCACAGTCGACGTATTCGAGGCTGGTGACAGAGTGGATGCAACTGCTATTTCAAAAGGTAAAGGTTTTCAGGGTGCTATCAAGAGACATGGACAGCATACCGGTCCTAAGACACATGGTTCCAAATACCATCGTCACGCAGGTTCCAACGGTATGGCATCCGATCCGTCCAAGGTAATGAAAGGTAAAAAGATGCCTGGTCAGATGGGACATGTAAAAGTTACTGTTCAGAATCTTGAAGTAGTTAAAATAGATGCAGAGAATAATGTTATTTTGGTAAAGGGTTCCGTTCCTGGACCGAAGAAAGCTTTAGTAACATTAAAAACAACAGTAAAAGCCTAGGCGCTTAGGGAAGGAGGAACTTACAAATGGCATCAGTATCTGTTTATAATATGGAAGGTGCTCAGGTTGGTACAATCGAGTTAAGCGATTCTATCTTTGCAGTGCCGGTTAATGAACATTTAATTCATCAGGCTGTTGTAGCACAGCTTGCAAATAAACGTCAGGGTACACAGAGCGCAAAAACACGTTCCGAAGTACGAGGCGGCGGAAGAAAACCATGGAGACAGAAAGGAACAGGTCATGCAAGACAGGGTTCCATTCGTGCACCACAGTGGACTGGCGGCGGAATTGTATTCGCACCGAAGCCAAGAGATTATTCCGTAAAAATGAACAAAAAAGAAAAACAGCTCGCTATGAAGTCTGTTTTAACTGAGAAAGTAAATGAGAATAAATTCATCGTTTTGGAAGAGCTGGCTCTGCCGGAAATCAAGACAAAACGTATCAAAGCAGTTTTAGATAATCTGAAAGTTGAGAAGGCTTTAATCGTGACAAAGGAAAAAGACGATGTTGTGGTTAAATCCGCAAACAACTTACCAACAGTAAAAACTGCAGCTCTTAATAACATCAATGTATACGATATCCTGAAATACGATACAATTGTTGTTACAAAAGAAGCAGTTGCAACGATTGAGGAGGTATACGCATAATGGCAGATTTAAAATATTATGACGTCATTTTAAAACCAGTCGTTACAGAAAAAAGTATGACTGCTATGGCAGAGAAGAAATATACATTCTATGTAAATCCGGACGCCAACAAGAGCCAGATCAAAGAGGCTGTTGAGAAAATGTTCGAAGGCGCAAAGGTTGCTAAGGTCAACACCATGAACCTGGACGGTAAGAAAAAACGTCGTGGAATGGTTTACGGAAAGACTGCTAAGAGAAAGAAAGCAATCGTTCAGCTGACAGAGGACAGCGCAGATATTCAGATTTTTGAAGGTCTGTAAAATAACCAGAGAATTATACGCATAAAAGCGTGAGACTAAATATTCGGAAACGAAAGGAGAGACAGTAATGGGAATCAAAACTTATAACCCATATACACCTTCCAGAAGACATATGACCGGTTCTGATTTCTCAGAGATCACAAAGACTACTCCAGAGAAATCCCTGACTTATTCCTTAAAGAAAAACTCCGGTCGTAACAATCAGGGTAAAATCACAGTAAGACATCGCGGAGGCGGAGTCAGAAGAAAATACAGAATGATCGACTTCAAGAGAACCAAAGACGGTATTCCGGCTAAGGTTGTCGCTATCGAATACGATCCGAACAGAACAGCAAACATCGCACTGATCTGCTACGCAGACGGCGTAAAATCTTATATCATCGCACCTTACAAACTGGAAGTAGGCACAACCATCATGAATGGTCCGGACGCAGAGATCCACATCGGAAACTGCTTGCCATTAGCAAACATCCCGGTTGGTACTGAGGTACACAACGTAGAGCTTCATCCGGGAAGAGGCGCTCAGATGGTTCGTTCCGCCGGTAACTCCGCACAGCTTATGGCGAAGGAAGGCAAATATGCCACATTAAGACTTCCATCCGGTGAAATGAGAATGGTATCCTTAAACTGCCGTGCAACCATCGGACAGGTTGGAAATATTGATCATGACCTGATCAACATTGGTAAGGCAGGACGTAAGCGTCACATGGGTATCCGTCCTACAGTTCGTGGTTCCGTTATGAACCCTAATGACCATCCACACGGTGGTGGTGAAGGTAAAGCAGGTATCGGACGTCCAGGTCCATGTACTCCATGGGGTAAACCGGCTCTCGGCCTGAAGACCAGAAAGAAAAACAAACAGTCCAATAAGATGATTGTAAGAACAAGAGACGGAAAGAACGTTAAATAAATAAGGAGGTAACACATGGCTCGTTCACTGAAAAAAGGACCATTTGCTGATAAAAGTTTATTAAAAAAAGTAGATGAGATGAATAAGTCCGGCGACAAGAGTGTAATTAAAACATGGTCCCGCCGTTCTACGATTTTCCCGACATTTGTAGGTCATACATTTGCCGTACATGACGGAAGAAGACATGTGCCTGTATATGTAACAGAGGATATGGTTGGACATAAATTAGGAGAATTTGTTTCCACCAGAACTTACAGAGGACATGGTAAAGACGAGAAGAAGAGTAAAGTTAGATAGTTGACAGCCTGAAAGGAGGGTTCATCCATGGCAAAAGGACATAGATCCCAGATTAAGAGAGAAAGAAATGCAAATAAAGATACAAGACCATCTGCAAAGCTTTCTTATGCAAGATGTTCTGTGACAAAAGCATGTTTCGTACTGGATGCCATCAGAGGCAAAGACGTGGAAACAGCTTTGGGTATTTTAGAATATAATCCAAGATACGCATCTGAAATCATTGGCAAGTTATTAAAATCTGCCATTGCCAACGCAGAGAACAATAACGGAATGAACAAAGAGAACCTTTACATCGCAGAGTGTTATGCGAACAAAGGACCGACAATGAAGAGAATCAGAGCCAGAGCACAGGGCAGAGCGTACAGAATCGAGAAGAGACAGTGCCACATCACCATCGTTCTGGATGAAAGATAAGGAGGTTTACAGATGGGACAGAAGGTTAATCCTCATGGTTTAAGAGTCGGAATCATCAAGGATTGGGATTCAAGATGGTATGCAGAGAAAGATTTCGCAGACAATCTTGTTGAAGACGATAAAATCAGAAAATATATTAAAAAGAGATTATACAGCGCTGGAATTTCCAGAACGGAAATTGAGAGAGCGTCTGATCGCTTAAAACTCATCATTCACACCGCTAAACCGGGTATCGTAATCGGCCGCGGCGGTTCCGCAATCGAGGAATTAAAGAAAGAGCTTCAGAAACTCACATCCAAAAAGCTCATGATCGAGATCAAAGAGGTTAAGAGATACGATGTGGATAAAGATGCTCAGCTGGTTGCAGAAAACATCGCACAGCAGCTGGAAAACCGTATTTCCTTCCGTCGTGCAATGAAATCCTGCATGCAGAGAACAATGAGAAACGGCGCTTTAGGTATTAAAGCATCCTGTTCCGGACGTCTGGGCGGTGCTGATATGGCGCGTACAGAGTTCTACAGCGAGGGAACAATTCCTCTGCAGACACTGAGAGCTGATATTGATTATGGTTTTGCCGAAGCTGATACCACTTACGGAAAAGTAGGTGTAAAGGTTTGGATTTACCATGGTGAAGTACTTCCTACAAAGGAAACTAAGGAAGGGAGCGATAAATAATGTTAATGCCAAAAAGAGTGAAACGCCGTAAACAGTTCCGTGGTTCCATGACTGGAAAGGCTACAAGAGGAAATAAAATTACTTACGGTGAATTTGGTCTGGTCGCACAGGAGCCTGCATGGATCAAATCCAACCAGATTGAGGCAGCCCGTATTGCCATGACTCGTTACATGAAGCGTGGCGGTAAAGTATGGATCAAAATCTTCCCGGATAAACCGGTTACAGCGAAACCTGCTGAAACCCGTATGGGTTCCGGTAAAGGTTCACTGGAATATTGGGTAGCAGTAGTTAAACCAGGTCGTGTAATGTTTGAAGTTGCTGGAGTACCTGAAGAGACAGCGAGAGAAGCTTTACGTCTTGCAATGCACAAATTGCCTGTAAAATGTAAAATCGTTTCTCGTGCAGATTTAGAAGGCGGTGATAACAGTGAAAACAACTAAGTATGTAGAAGATTTAAGAACAAAATCCATCGCAGAACTTAATGAGGAATTAGTAGCTGCTAAAAAGGAATTATTTAATTTAAGATTCCAGAACGCAACAAATCAGTTAGATAACACCAGCAGAATCAAAGAAGTCAGAAGAAACATTGCCAGAATCCAGGGAATCATCGCTGAAAAGAATGCTGAGTAATCGGGAAGGAGGAATTTGTTGTGGAAAGAAACCTGAGAAAGACTCGTGTAGGTCTCGTAACAAGCGACAAGATGGATAAGACAATCGTTGTCAGCGTTACTGATAATGTAAAACATCCTTTATACGGTAAGATCGTAAAAAGAACCTATAAATTAAAAGCACATGACGAAGAGAATCAGTGCAGAATCGGTGACAGAGTAAGAGTAATGGAGACAAGACCTTTATCCAAGGATAAGAGATGGAGACTTGTCGAGATTGTTGAAAGAGCTAAATAGTTAGCACGGAAGGAGGAAACAGCATGATTCAGCAGGAATCAAGACTCAGAGTTGCTGACAATACAGGAGCAAAAGAACTTCTTTGTATCCGTGTTATGGGCGGCTCAACAAGAAGATATGCTAATATCGGTGATATTATCGTTGCCACGGTTAAAGACGCAACACCAGGCGGTGTTGTAAAGAAAGGTGACGTAGTGAAAGCCGTTGTTGTTCGTACGAAAAAAGGTGCTCGCCGTAAAGACGGTTCCTATATCAAGTTTGACGAAAATGCTGCAGTAATTATCAGAGATGATATGAACCCAAGAGGAACCCGTATTTTTGGACCGGTTGCCAGAGAGCTTCGTGAAAAGAAATTTATGAAGATCGTTTCCTTAGCACCGGAAGTATTATAAGGAGGTATTTTCGTGGCTCAGAAGATTAAAAAAGACGATATGGTAAGAGTGATTGCCGGTAAAGATATCGACAAAGAAGGAAAGGTCATCGCAGTTGACAGAAAAAACCACAGAGTCATCGTGGAAGGTGTCAACATGCTTACAAAACATACAAAACCAAGTATGCAGAATCAGGCTGGCGGAATCATTCATCAGGAAGGACCGATTGATGTGTCCAACGTAATGCTTCTTCATAAAGGTCAGCCGACAAGAGTTGGTTTCAAATTTGTTGACGGTAAAAAAGTTCGTTTCGCAAAATCCACCGGCGAAGTTATTGACTAATTTAAGAGAGGAGGCTGACAAAGTTGAGTAGACTGAAAGAAATGTATGACAGCGAGATCAAAGCTGCCATGATGAAAAAGTTTGGCTATAAAAATGAAATGCAGATTCCAAAGCTCGTAAAAATTGTTGTCAATATGGGTGTTGGTGATGCGAAAGATAATCATAAATTACTGGATGCGGCTGTAAATGATATGCAGATCATCACAGGTCAGAAAGCCGTTATCTGTAAAGCAAAGAAATCAGTTGCGAACTTCAAGTTAAGAGAAGGAATGCCGATTGGCTGTAAAGTAACATTAAGAGGCGATAGAATGTATGATTTTGTTGACCGTCTTGTTAATCTTGCTTTACCACGTGTACGTGACTTCAGAGGTGTTAATCCTAACGCTTTCGACGGAAGAGGTAATTACGCACTGGGAATTAAGGAACAGCTTATCTTCCCTGAAATCGAGTACGATAAGGTAGAAAAAGTCAGAGGTATGGATGTAATCTTCGTTACAACCGCTCACACTGATGAAGAAGCCCGCGAATTACTTACTTTATTCGGAATGCCGTACGCAAAATAGTTAGGAGGATTTCTAATGGCTAAAAAAGCAATGAAAATTAAACAGCAGCGTAAACAGAAATTTTCTACAAGAGAATATTCCCGCTGTAGAATCTGTGGCCGTCCACATGCTTATTTAAGAAAATACGGAATCTGCAGAATCTGCTTCCGTGAATTAGCATACAAAGGTCAGATACCTGGAGTTAAGAAAGCAAGCTGGTAAAACAAGCGAATCAGGAAGGAGGCAAAACCAACATGACAATGAGTGATCCTATTGCAGATATGCTTACAAGAATCCGTAATGCGAACACTGCAAAACACGATACAGTAGATGTACCTGCATCTAAAATGAAACTTGCCATCGCAGATATCCTTTTAAAAGAAGGATACATCAAAAGCTACGATGTAATCGAAGATGGAATTTTTAAGACAATCCGTATCACATTAAAATACGGTGCAGATAAAAATGAAAAGATTATTTCCGGTCTGAAGAGAATTTCCAAACCGGGACTTCGAGTATACGCTGACGTTGAGAACCTTCCACGGGTACTTAACGGTTTAGGTGTGGCTATCATTTCCACAAACAAAGGCGTTCTCACAGACAAAGAAGCTCGTTCCATGAACGTTGGCGGAGAAGTTCTTGCCTTCGTATGGTAAAAATATTATTATAAACTGCTGAAAACAGAAGAGACGAAAACGTCTCTTCCGACAATCTAAGGAGGTGCACTATGTCACGAATTGGTAGATTACCTGTTGAAATCCCTGCTGGTGTTGAAGTTACCGTAGCAGAGAACAACGTAGTGACTGTGAAAGGTCCAAAAGGAACACTGACAGAAAGTCTTCCTGTGGAAATGGACATCAAAATTGAAGATAATCATGTTGTTGTAACAAGACCGAACGACTTAAAGAAAATGAAATCTTTACACGGTCTTACAAGAACACTGATCGCAAATATGGTAACAGGTGTTACAAAAGGATACGAAAAAGTTCTGGAGATCAACGGTGTTGGTTACAGAGCACAGAAACAGGGTAAGAAACTTATCCTCTCCCTCGGATATTCTCATCCGGTAGAAATGGAAGACCCGGAAGGTCTGGAATCTGTACTGGACGGACAGAATAAGATCACGATCAAAGGTATTGACAAACAGAAAGTTGGTCAGTACGCAGCTGAGATCAGAGATAAGAGAAGACCGGAACCTTACAAAGGTAAAGGTATCAAATACGCTGATGAGGTTATCAGACGTAAAGTTGGTAAGACAGGTAAGAAATAATTAGGAGGACGTAAGAATGATTAGTAAAAAATCAAGAAGTGAAGTACGTGTTAAAAAACATAGAAGACTTCGTAACCGCATCAGCGGAACCGCTTCTACTCCGCGTTTAGCCGTATTTAGAAGTAACAATCATATGTACGCTCAGATTATTGACGACGTCGCTCAGCATACTCTCGTTTCAGCTTCTACAGTACAGAAGGACGTAAAGGCAGAACTCGAAAAAACCAACGATGTTGCTGCGGCAAAATACCTGGGAACAGTAATCGCAAAGAGAGCACTGGAAAAAGGTATTACATCAGTTGTCTTTGACAGAGGCGGATACATTTATCAGGGCAAAGTTCAGGCTCTGGCAGAAGCAGCCCGTGAAGCTGGTCTGAATTTCTAACAAGGAGGAAATAACATGAAGCGTGAATTAATTGATGCTAGTCAATTAGAATTACAGGAAACAGTAGTATCAATCAAACGTGTTACCAAAGTAGTAAAGGGTGGACGTAACATGCGTTTTGCTGCTCTGGTAGTCGTTGGTGATAAAAACGGTCATGTTGGAGCTGGTTTAGGAAAAGCAATCGAGATCCCTGAAGCAATCCGCAAGGGAAAAGAAGCTGCTATGAAAAAACTGGTTGAGGTACCTGTAAATGAAGTAGGTTCCATTCCACATGATTTCATCGGCAAATTCGGCAGCGCTTCCGTACTGCTGAAGACATCCCCAGAAGGTACCGGTATCATCGCCGGAGGTCCTTCCCGTGCCGTACTGGAGCTGGCCGGATACAAAAATATCCGTTCCAAAGCACTGGGCTCCAACAATAAACAGAACGTTGTACTTGCTACAATCGAAGGTCTGAAAGCTATGAAGACACCGGAAGAAGTTGCGAGACTTCGCGGCAAATCCGTTGATGAGCTCTAAAAGGAGGGAACGAAGATGGCAGATAAATTAAGAATCACATTAGTTAAGTCTCCTATCGGTGCTATCCCAAAACAGAGAGCAACTGTAGCAGCCCTGGGACTTAAAAAATTACACAAAACAGTTGAAATGCCTGACAATGATGCCATCCGCGGCATGATTTGGCATGTGAGACATCTCGTAAAAGTTGAAGAGATTTAGTTGCAGATAAGGAGGTATCCGTAAATGAATTTATCCAATTTACATCCTGCTGCAGGTTCTAAACACAGCGATGCATTTCGTGTAGGCCGTGGACATGGTTCAGGAAATGGCAAAACAGCAGGCAGAGGACAGAAAGGACAGAAATCCCGTTCCGGCGGAAATGTCCGTGTAGGTTTTGAAGGCGGTCAGATGCCTTTATACAGACGAATCCCTAAGAGAGGATTCACCTGCATCAACTCCAAAAAGATCATCGGAATCAATGTTTCCGAGCTTGAAAGATTTGACGCAGACAGCGTAGTGACAATTGAAACATTAAAAGAGGCAGGAATGGTTAAGAACTCTTTTGATGGTGTAAAAATTCTTGGAAATGGAGATTTAAGCAAGAAGCTTACAGTTCAGGTTAACGCGTTCTCCAAGAGCGCAATTGCCAAGATTGAAGCTGCTGGCGGAAAAGCCGAGGTGATCTAATGTTTGAAACTCTCAGAAATGCTCTGAAAGTAAAGGACATCAGAAGAAAGCTTCTCTTTACGCTTTTTATCTTAATTATAACGAGGCTGGGCAGTCAGTTGCCGATTCCGGGAATTGACAGTGCCCGCATCAGCGAATATCTGAATTCGCTGCTGGGAGACTCTTTTAACCTGCTGAATTCCTTTACTGGCGGATCGTTTGAGTCAATGTCCGTTTTTGCGCTGAACGTAACACCATATATCACATCTTCCATCATTATACAGCTTCTTACCATTGCCATTCCGGCACTGGAGGAAATGCATCGTGATGGAGAAGACGGACGTAAAAAGATAAACACTATCACGAGATTTGTGACACTGGGACTGGCTGTTCTTGAGAGTGCCGGTCTGGCCATCGGATTCGGACGTCAGGGCCTGTTATCTGACTTCAGTCCGCTGATTGTGATCGAAATGATCGTGTGCCTGACAGCCGGTGCCGTATTTGTTATGTGGCTGGGTGAGCAGATTACCGATAAGGGCGTGGGCAATGGTATTTCCATTATCCTTCTTATCAACATCGTATCCCGTATGCCAGGTGACTTCTATAACCTGTATCAGAAATTTGTGCAGGGTAAACAGATTGGCGGCATTGTCATTGCGGTAGTGGTTATTTTGGCTATTATCATCGGAACTTTTGTTCTGACGATACTTTTAAATGATGCAGAAAGACGCATCCCTGTACAGTATTCAAAGAAACTGCAGGGAAGAAAACAGATTGGCGGACAGGGCTCCGTGCTGCCTGTAAAGGTGAACACAGCCAGTGTTATCCCAATCATCTTTTCCTCTTCATTGTTGCAGTTTCCTCTGGTTATTGAGCAGCTGGTGGGCGCAAATCCGGATGGAATTCCGGGATTTATCTTTGCCTGCCTGAATCAGTCCAACTGGTGTGACCCGGAACATCCGGCACGTTCCATTGGTCTGGTTGTATATCTGCTTCTTACCGTATTGTTTGCGTATTTCTATACGTCGATTACTTTTAATCCGCTGGAGATCGCCAACAATATGAAGAAACAGGGTGGCTTCATCCCGGGCATCCGTCCAGGTAAGCCGACAGTGGATTATCTGAATTCGATTCTGAACTACGTAATCTTCATCGGAGCGATCGGTCTGTGTATCATCGCAGTAATCCCGATTTTCTTCAATGGATATTTCGGAGCAAATGTTTCCTTCGGCGGAACTTCCCTGATCATTATTGCCGGAGTTGTACTGGAGACAATCAAACAGATTGAATCACAGATGCTGGTAAGACATTACACAGGATTTTTAAGTGATTAAATTTGAATAAATAATATACGTTTAGGCAGTCGTTTGGATGACGCCTTCGATCAAGACAACAGAAGCAGGATAGTGCCTGCATCTCAGTTTGTCCTGATCTGAAGGAAGAATCAGACGGCTGTTTTTTTAGATTTTCTTTCATTTTGTGTATGGAATCGGATTTTCTTTAGCTTTTCTTTCATATGGGAGTCTTCTGTTGAAATGAGCAAAATACAGAGTATAATATATAGTATTATTGTAATTTAGGACAATATAAAATCATTGATTTTTCTGGGGGGGGGTATAATAAACTATACCCTTTTTATATTGTCTGAAAACAGGAGGAAAAATATGAAACAGGAACTTTTATCAATTATCGTGCCGGCTTACAATGAAGAATCAACAGTGAAAATTTTCCTGGAAGAAACAGAAAAATATACGGCGGAGATGCCAGTTGATGTGGAATATCTCTTTGTGGATGATGGTTCCACGGATAATACCATGGAGAAGCTTAGGGATCTGAGCGAAAAAAACGAGAAAGTACATTATCTCTCCTTCTCCAGAAATTTTGGGAAGGAAGCAGCCATATATGCGGGGATGCAGTATTCCCGCGGGGATTATGTGGTCATCATGGATGCAGATCTGCAGGACCCGCCGTCTTTGCTCCCGGAAATGTACAGGCTCATCACAGAGGAACAATACGACTGTGTGGGGAGCCGAAGGGTGGACAGAAAAGGAGAACCGCCGATTCGCTCTTTTTTTGCCCGGATGTTTTACAGAATGATCAACCGCATGTCAAAAACAGATGTGGTGGATGGAGCCAGAGATTTTCAGATGATGCGGCGGAAAGTGGTGGATGCCATTTTGTCCATGCCGGAGAAGAACCGTTTTTCCAAAGGTATTTTCGGCTGGGTCGGTTTTAAAAAGAAGTGGCTGGAATACGAAAATATAGAACGGGTGGCAGGAGAGACCAAATGGTCTTTCTGGAAACTTTTAGTTTACGCGCTGGACGGAATCGTCGCCTTCACCACGGTTCCCCTGGTTTTTTCTTCATTGCTGGGGATCTTGTTCTGTCTTGCTGCACTGATTATGATCGTATTTATTATTGTCAAAACTGTTGTATTCGGAGATCCCACCACAGGCTGGCCGTCTCTGGCTTGTATCGTTATCTTTGTATCGGGTGTACAGCTTTTTTGTATCGGTATACTGGGACAGTATCTGGCCAAGACCTACATTGAAACTAAAAACCGGCCGATTTTTCTGGTGGAAGAGACAAATATAAAAGAAAAACCGGAAATAAATCAGAGATGATCAACAAGAAAGAGAGAAAGACAAATGAAGTTTAGCAAAAGAAGAAAGGAAATATTGTCGTATATTGGTATTTACACAGTTGTATTTATTTTAATGTGCCTGCTGGTGTTTCAGCAATTCTGGTCAGAGGGAAGATCGTTTGTGTGGCAGATAGACGGATGGAATCAGCATTATAAGGCGCTGCAGTTTTATTCAGACTGGCTGCAGGGAATCGTGAGAAATCTTGTGGAGAATCATCAGCTGGCCATTCCGCTCTGGAGTCAGTGCATTGGATTTGGCAGCGATATCGTTACTACTTTACATTACTATGTCATAGGAGATCCCTTATGTCTGTTATCCGTATTTGTCCCGGACAGGTACATGGTGAATTTTTATGATGGAATGATTCTTCTGCGTCTGTATCTGGCAGGGCTGGCGTTTGGCGCCTTCTGCTGCTGCAGGAGAAACCGGAATGTCAGAGAAGGGCATATGAATTTCTCTGCGGAAGATAACAGAAAGGACAGGCTGATAGCCATAACGGGAATGCTGGCGGCATCCATGATCTACCTTTTTTCCGCTTATGCCTTGGTCATGGGGCTTCATCACCCGTATTTTTTAAATCCAATGATCTATCTGCCGCTGATGCTCATAGGAGTGGAAAAAATACTGGAGAAGAAATCACCGGCGCTTTTCATCGCCATGGTCTGTCTCAGCGCCGTCAACAATTTCTATTTCTTTTATATCATCGGATGTAACGTGATCGTCTATGTGCTGATTCGTCTGTTCACCCGATACGGCCTTCGCCGGTGGAAAAAGCTGGTGGGAAATCTGATGAAGATTGCCGGATATACAGTGACAGGCGCCTGTCTTGCCGGTGTGATGCTGATTCCGGTGCTGAATCTTCTGTCACGGACTGCCCGGATTTCCAGAAAGTCGGGAATAGAACTTTTTTATGAAGGAGATTTTTATAAGAATCTGCCGGTCTTATTTTTTACATCGACACCGACGCTGCCCCATCATACAGCCATGGTATTTTCTTTCGTGGCATTTTTCTGCCTGCTGCTGTTGTTCATGGACCGGAAGAAACATCTGGAGCTTAAAGCAGCTTTTCTTACATTGACTGCAGTCGCGTGTCTGCCGCTGATGGGAAAGATTTTTCATGGCTTTGCCTATTCCTCCAACCGATGGATGTTTGGCTATGTTCTGCTCGTGGCATGTATTGTGTCAGTGGAATGGAGAACACTGTTCTCTTTAAGTACAAAGAAGCTGGCGGTGCTGGCTGTCTCGGCGGCGGCGGCCGGCGGTTATCTTTTATGGCGCAGAGAGATAGCGGTCACCGAAGAGATTCTTTTTATCCTGGCATTTATGGCGGTGGGAATCTGTGTGCTTGCCTTGTCCCATATGGAATGGAGGCACCTTAAGGCTGGATTGTCTTCTGTCATTATGCTGGTTCTGGTCGCAGCGTCTGTGGGAACCAATGCCTTTTATAATTTTTCAGAGAGAGGGAATAACAGAGCTTCTGAATACAGATACAAGGAGGTTGTGAGAACGGATCTCAATGCTCCGGTGGACACTGCAGTGAAAAAGATAGCGGGGGATGATGTGAAAGAGGCACGTTATTCCGCTGCCTTTGATCTCATTGAGAGAAATTCCACTTTAAAGAGCGGCCTGATGTCCACCCATTTTTACTGGAGTCTGACAGATAAACTGCCAGAGCAATTTTTCAAAGAGATGGGAGTCAATAATAAAACAGATTATAATTACCGGGGACTGGATGGCAGAACGGTACTGAATACTCTGGCGGGAGTGAAATATTATGTGGTGCAGACCGGGGATACAGACAGCCTGCCTTATGGATACGTGAAGAAGGGAAGCTGTCAGATCAGGACAAACCGGGGGCAGAAGAGTTACAGTGTATATGAGAATCAATTTGCCCTTCCCCTGGGATACACTTATGACAGCTATATGGACAGAGAAACCTATGAAAAAATGAACGAACAGGACAAAGAGAAGGGAATGTTGCAAAGTGTCCTTCTGGAAAAAGATCTGCCGGGTTATAAGAAGGAATCGCCGGAGCCTACTTCTCGTGTGCTGTCCTGGGAAATAGAGAAAGCGGACGGTGTTTCCGTGGAAGGAAGAAACGACGGAGATGGAAACAGTGAAGACGCTTCACAAAACGGAATCCGTTTTCGGGTGAAAAAGGCCAATGCCAGCATTACCCTGAAACTCATGGACAAAATTCCTGATGCAGAAACAGCAGTGATGGTGAAGGGACTGGAATATAAAGGACAGAAACGGGATATCAGACAGATCAATCTCCGTATAGACGGAAAATCCGGAAGAAAACACGGAGTGCAAAAACGTCTGACATATCTGACGCCGCGCCACGTGAGATACAGCGGAAGGAACGATTATCTCATTCATCTGGGATGGAGCGAAAAAGGCCGGGATGAGATTACCATATATTTTCCTCGAAGAGGCCGCTACAGCATGGACAAATTCCAGGTGCTCGGGCAGACCATGAAAGGGTATGCAGAGGAAACCGCTGCCAGGAAGGAGAACGTACTGGAAAACATGGAGATAGGAACCAACCGGATCAGCGGACAGATTCACTTGTCAGAAAATAAAATCCTATGTCTTGCCTTTCCGTATTCCACCGGGTGGACCGCCTGGGTGGACGGAGAAAAGACGGAAATCCTCCAGGCCAACACCATGTTCATGGCAATTCCTCTGGAAAAGGGCAGTCACGACATTGTATTGACTTACCGGACTCCGGGGCTGACAATGGGAATTGGTTTTTCGGCGCTTGGAGCAGCCCTCTGTGTCATAATTGCTGTGAAAAGAAGATATAACAGAATAAAAATGTTATAGAATTAACAAAATAAAAATTTTATATTTGTTATATCTGCGTGAAAATGTACAAAAATTAAAATTTAGTACAAAAATAATTAAAATTTTAGATACTTTTTTAGCGATAAATTTAATAAAAAAAGAGAAAATGTACATTTTTGCACAAGACTCAAGGGTTACATTAGGCATTTTGTAAAAAATGTATAATTTACAATTTGGGAAAAATGCGGTAATATATATGCATAGAAACGAGTGATAAAAAGCGGTCTTATTTGTATATTTTATGAAAAATGTGTGTGATTTTTTCATGCACATTTGTGCAATTGGTAGACCTGATGGCTGATTTATGTACAAATACTATATCTAACTTGCTGTCTGTGATGCCCAACGCAGGCGGTGGCTGGAATTTTTTTGGCCGGGAAATCTGCATGAAATTTATATACAAAATAAAAGCAGTCTGGTAATTTTGTAACAAATTTCTGCGGAGAAAGCATGGCTGGCCGTTTTCTTATCATGCGGGCAAAGCAAATGGAGGTAAAAAGACATGTATGACATTATTGTAATTGGTGCCGGCGTTGTCGGTACTTGTATTGCCAGAGAGCTTTCTAAATATCAGGCAAACGTTTGCGTGATTGACAAAGGTGACGATGTGGCATCTGGAACTTCAAAAGCAAACAGCGGTATTGTTCATGCCGGTTATGACTGTAAGCCTGGCACTCTGATGGCTAAGCTGAATGTACGTGGTAATGAGCTGTTATATCAGCTGGCAGAGGAACTGGATTTCCCGATCAAGAAAAACGGTTCTCTGATTGTCTGTACAGTAGAATCTGAGAGAGGAAAACTGGACGAGCTGCTGGCACAGGCCAATGCCAACGGTGTTCCGGATGCAAGAATTGTGGAGAGAGACGAGCTTCTTCAGATGGAGCCGAACCTGTCCCCGAATTCTGTTGCAGCCCTTTACGTTCCGACCGGCGGAATCATCTGTCCGTTCAATCTTGCCATTGCCATGGGCGAGAACGCTGCAGTCAATGGCGTTGAATTTAAATTTGAGACAAAGGTAGAGAATATTGTAAAGAAAGACGGCTACTATGAGCTGGATACCAACAAAGGTGTCATGGAGACAAAAGCTGTTGTCAACGCTGCCGGTGTTTATGCAGATGTAATGCATAACATGGTAAGCGAGAAGAAGATGAAGATCGTTGCCCGTAAAGGTGAATATCTGCTGATGGATAAGGAACTTGGCAATTACTTCACAGCGACAATCTTCCCGCTGCCGGGCCCGATGGGCAAGGGTGTTCTTACAGCTCCTACCATTCACGGCAATATGTTCGTAGGTCCTTCCGCAACAGATATCGAGGATAAAGAAGGCGTAAATACCACACAGGAAATCATCAATGATCTGGTAGATAAGGCTTCCAACAGTTATCTGACAAAGGATCGTCTTCCAATGAATAAAGTCATTACTTCTTTTGCCGGCCTTCGTGCCCACGAAGAACATCATGAATTTATCGTAGAAGAGGTTGCTGATGCACCGGGCTTCTTCGATGCAGCAGGTATTGAATCTCCTGGTCTTACCAGCTCCCCTGCCATTGCAGAGATGATGGTTGGCCTGATCCAGGATAAATATCATTTCCCGAAGAATGAGAACTTCATTGCAAAGAGAAAAGGCATCGTTCACATGGAAGATCTCTCCATGGAAGAGAAGAACGAGATGATCAAGAAGAATCCTCAGTACGGCAACATCGTATGCCGTTGTGAGATGGTAACAGAGGGTGAGATCGTAGATGCCATCAATCGTCCGCTGGGCGCAAGATCCCTGGACGGCATCAAACGTCGTACCCGTCAGGGTATGGGCCGCTGCCAGGCTGGCTTCTGTACTCCAAGAACAATGGAAATTCTTTCAAGAGAACTTGGTATTCCTATGACAGAAATCACCAAGAAGGGTGAAGGTTCCAATATGTTAGTAGGAAAGATCAAAGAAGACTAAGATTGAAAGAAAGTGAGGAATAATGCTATGAAATCATATGATGTCATAATTGTCGGCGGAGGCCCGGCAGGTCTTGCTGCTGCCATCTCTGCAAAAAAAGAAGGAATCGACAGTATTTTAATTATCGAAAGAGATAACCAGCTCGGCGGTATCTTAAATCAGTGTATCCATAATGGATTCGGTCTTCATACATTTAAAGAGGAGCTGACCGGACCAGAGTACGCAGACCGTTTCATCCAGCAGGCTGCAGAGTTAAATATCGAATATAAATTACATACCATGGTATGCGACATCTCCCATGATAAAGTTGTGACCGTGATGAACCGGGAAGACGGTATGGTAATGTACCAGGCAAAGGCCGTTGTCCTGGCCATGGGATGCCGTGAGAGACCGCGTGGAGCCCTGAACATTCCTGGTTACCGTCCGGCAGGTATCTATTCTGCAGGTACTGCTCAGAGACTGGTAAACATCGAAGGATTTATGCCGGGTAAAAAAGTTGTCATCCTTGGTTCCGGTGATATCGGACTGATCATGGCAAGACGTATGACTTTTGAGGGTGCGAAGGTACAGTGCGTGGCAGAGGTTATGCCTTACTCCGGAGGTCTGAAGAGAAATATCGTACAGTGTCTGGATGACTATGATATCCCGCTGTACTTAAGCCATACTGTTATTGATATCGAGGGAAGAGACCGTCTGACCGGCGTTGTCATCGCAGAGGTCGGACCGGACAGAAAACCGATCCCTGGCACAGAGATGCACTACGATTGTGATACTCTTCTTCTTTCTGTCGGACTGATCCCGGAGAACGAGCTGTCCAAGAAAGCAGAAGTTGAGATGAGCCCGATCACCAACGGACCGATCGTTGATGAGAGCCTGGAGACCAACGTGGAAGGTATCTTTGCCTGCGGTAACGTTCTGCATGTACATGACCTGGTAGACTATGTTTCCGAGGAAGCCGCTCTGGCCGGAAAGAATGCCGCTCAGTATGTAAAAGAACGTTACGGAAAAGATGTGAAGAAGTCTGACAATGTCATCGATATCAAGGCGACAGACGGCGCACGTTACACGGTTCCTACTTCCATCCATCTGGACAACATGGCAGATCTGCTGACAGTACGTTTCCGTGTGGGCAGTGTATTTAAAGACAGCTATATCAGCGTGTACTTCAATGATGAGAGAGTACAGCACAGAAAGAAACAGGTTATGGCACCTGGCGAGATGGAACAGATCATCCTGAAGAAAAAAGCTCTTGAGGATTATGACGGATTAAAGACCATCACTGTAAAGATTGAGGAGGAGTAGGATATCATGGAAAAAAGACAATTGACATGTATAGGATGTCCTCTGGGATGTCAGATTACAGTAACAATGGAAAATGGCGAAGTAAAAGATGTGGCAGGTTACACCTGTGCCCGTGGTGAGAAATACGCGAGAGAAGAAGTGACCAACCCGACCCGTACCGTTACGACCATCGTCAGAGTGGATGGCGGTAACCTGGCAGCTGTATCCGTAAAGACAAAGGATGTAATTCCGAAGGCAAAGATCTTCGATATCTTAGAGGAGATCAAACCTGTCATCGTAAAAGCTCCGGTTAAGATCGGTGATGTGATCGTTCCTAACGTAGCAGGTACCGGTGTGGACGTAGTTGCCACAAAGAACATTGAGGCAGTGTAAATCTTCGAATCTGGAGGTTAATGATATGAAAATTATTATGTTGGGCGCGCCTGGAGCAGGAAAAGGAACCCAGGCGAAGATGCTGGCAGAGAAATACGGAATTCCGCACATTTCCACCGGTGATATCTTCAGAATGAATATTAAAAATAATACAGAGCTCGGAAAGAAAGCGAAAGGATATATGGATGCCGGCGAGCTGGTTCCGGACGAGCTGACTGTAGATTTGGTTATCGACAGAATCAAAGAGAAAGACTGTATGAACGGTTTTATTCTGGATGGATTTCCACGGAATATTCCACAGGCTGAGGCTCTTGATTACGCGTTGAATAATCAGAACGAAAAGATTGATTACGCTATCAATGTGGATGTGCCGGATGCCAATATCATCGAGAGAATGTCCGGAAGAAGAGCCTGCTTAAACTGCGGCGCCACCTATCACATTGTAAATCTTCCAAGTAAAAAGGAAGGTATCTGCGATGTCTGTGGAGAAAAACTGGTTCTTCGTGATGATGACAAGCCGGAGACCGTCAAGAAAAGACTGCAGGTATATCATGAGCAGACCCAGCCGCTGATCGACTATTATAATAAGAAGGAAGTCCTTCTCACAGTGGATGGCACAAAGGATATTCAGGTGGTATTTGACGAGATCACAGCAGTGCTTGGATAAAATCAAAAATGTTCTGACAGCAATTCAGAAGAAATGGAGCAGGACCGCGTACAGCGGCCCTGCTTTTCGTCATGTCGGGGAGTAGTTACATTTGACAGAATGACCGATTCAGATTATTATAGAAAAATAAATAAAAAACATATTGGAATGAAATAAAGGGAGAACGTATGTCAATTACAATAAAAAGCGAACATGAGATTGAATTAATGCGGACGGCCGGTCAGATTCTGGCAAAGGTCCACTACGAGCTGGGAAAAGAACTGAAAGAGGGAATGACCACAAAGGACATTGACCGTCTGGGAGAAGAGATGATCCGGAGCTACGGCTGTATTCCGAATTTTTTGAATTATAACGGTTATCCGGCGTCCATCTGCGTATCGGTCAACAACGAGGTGGTACATGGTATTCCTTCTGATAAGAGGTATATCAAAAACGGAGATATCGTCAGCCTGGATGCCGGTCTCATTTACAAAGGATATCATTCAGATGCCGCAAGGACCCACGGAGTGGGGGAGATCAGCGATGAAGCCAGGAAACTGATCGATGTGACAAAACAGTCCTTTTTTGAAGGAATAAAAAATGCGAAACCAGGCAACCATTTAGTTGATATTGCCAGGGGAATCCAGACTTACGCCGAGAAGAACCGTTTTTCTGTTGTGCGGGATCTGGTAGGCCATGGCATCGGCACTTCTCTGCATGAAGAACCGGAGATCCCGAACTTTGTGCGCAGACGCCGGGGAGCGAGACTTCAGAAGGGGATGACTCTTGCCGTCGAACCGATGATCAATGCGGGAACTTACGATGTGTGGTGGATGGATGACGACTGGACAGTAGTCACCAGGGACGGAAGGCTTTCCGCTCATTATGAGAATACCATTGCCATCACCGATGACGGATGTGAGATTCTCACCATGCTGCCGGAGGAGAAATAACAGATTTTCTGCCGGATATGGGCAGTTTTCATAAAACAAAACGGATAAAATAAATTTACTTTTTAAAATTTTTTGCTTGTAACGGAGAAAATATATGATAGAATATAAAGCAGGTTATTTTGCCACGTCTTTATGCGGTCATGACAAAGGAAGACTTTATATGATCGTCAGTGAGGCTGGTGAGATGGTGGGGCTGTGTGACGGTGTACACAGATGCCTTGCCAACCCCAAAATGAAAAAAAAGAAACATGTTCAGATGATGCGCTCTGAGAAAATGGCAGAAGCTTTCCCGTCTCTGATTCAGTCGGCCGACGCGGATATGCAGATTAAAAAAGCGGTACTGGCAGCGGGAGAGCGCAAGTAAAGAAAGCAGGAGGATTATATAGTATGTCAAAATCAGATGTTATTGAAGTAGAAGGAAAGGTAGTAGAGAAGCTTCCTAACGCTATGTTCAAGGTGGAGCTGGAGAATGGCCATCAGGTGCTGGGTCACATCAGCGGCAAATTACGCATGAACTTTATCAAGATTTTACCTGGAGATAAAGTGACCATTGAACTTTCCCCATACGATTTAACAAAAGGCAGAATTATCTGGAGAGATAAATAGACAGAAAGGTTTTGTACGATTTAGCCTTGAAAGACGGTATATTTATGCCGACTTTTGGCATTTTCGTGCTTGCTTTTTGTATAGATGAATGATATAATAATCGCTGAACGTTTTGGAAAGGAGAGTTTATCGTGAAGGTTAGAGCATCAGTAAAGCCTATCTGTGAAAAATGTAAAGTTATCAAACGGAAAGGCGCAATCAGAATCATTTGCGAAAATCCAAAACATAAACAGAGACAGGGATAAGAATTAGTTCGGCACCGCCCAGGCGGTCAGGGATTAAGGACGATACTTGATTTTTGTTGTGTCATTGGTTACAGTATCCCATCAGGGTATTGTACGACATTGCTACCGTCATGGCAATTATATTTTTAAATAAGCGGCTGCGGTAAACGGAAGTTTACCGATTTTATTTTAAGAGAATTATTTTGAATTTGAAAAGAGCATTCGATGAGAGACACGTTAGTCATTTCACCGTACTGCGGTAACGATGGATTGATTCGAATAAGATTTTTAGTGGAGGTGCACACATGGCTCGTATTTCGGGTGTCGATTTACCTAGAGAAAAACGTGTAGAAATTGGTCTGACTTATATTTATGGAATTGGAAGAACAAGCGCTGACAAGATTCTTGCAGCAGCAAACGTGAATCCTGATACACGTGTACGTGATTTAACAGATGAAGAAGTTCGCCGCATCAGCGAAATCATCAATGCTGATTACACAGTAGAGGGTGACCTGCGTCGTGAGATCGCTATGAACATCAAACGTCTGCAGGAGATCGGATGCTACAGAGGCATTCGTCACAGAAAAGGTCTTCCGGTTCGTGGACAGAAAACAAAAACAAATGCCAGAACACGTAAAGGTCCTAGAAAAACAGTTGCAAATAAGAAGAAATAAGTGTGAGCTTACGCTTCACGCTATTTGTATGTCCGCATGAGGACGATTTTAAAGAAGAGATAAGTATTATTTATAGATTCAATAACCTACAGGAGGGTTTCGTCAATGGCAAAAAAAGTCGCAAAAAAGGTGACGAAAAAACGTGTAAAGAAAAATATCCAGCATGGACAGGCACACATTCAGTCATCCTTTAATAATACAATTGTAACATTAACTGACTCTGAAGGTAACGCTATTTCCTGGGCAAGCGCAGGAGAGATGGGCTTCAGAGGCTCCAAAAAGTCCACACCATACGCAGCACAGATGGCAGCAGAAGCAGCTACAAAGGCAGCGGTTATCCACGGTTTAAAGACTGTGGAAGTTATGGTAAAAGGACCTGGTTCAGGCAGAGAGGCAGCAATCCGTGCTCTGCAGGCATGCGGTCTTGAAGTAACAAGCATCAAAGACGTTACTCCGGTACCACATAACGGATGCCGTCCACCAAAGAGAAGAAGAGTCTAGTCTGATAGGAGGTAAGTTAGAATGGCAATTGATAGAACTCCAGTCCTGAAAAGATGCAGGTCTTTAGATATGGACCCTGTATACCTGGGCGTAAATAAAAAATCCAACAGAAAGTTAGTTCGTTCCAGCAGAAAGATCAGCGAGTATGGTCTTCAGCTTCGCGAAAAACAGAAAGCAAAATTCATCTACGGCGTATTAGAAAAACCTTTCAGAAATTACTATGCTAAGGCTGAGAGAATGCAGGGCCTTGCAGGTACAAACCTGATGGTTCTTCTTGAGACAAGACTTGACAACATCGTGTTCCGTATGGGCTTTGCAAGAACAAGAAGAGAAGCAAGACAGATTGTCGGACATAAACACATCCTTGTGAATGGAAAATGTGTCAACATTCCTTCCTACAGAGTAAGCGTTGGCGATGTGATCGAAGTCAAAGAAAATAAAAAGACAATGCAGAGATACAAAGACATCGCTGAGGCTACAGATGGTGTTTTAGTACCGGCTTGGTTAGACGCTGACCTGGAGAACTTCAAAGGAAGCGTAAAAGAGCTTCCTTCCAGAGATATGATTGATGTTCCTGTAAATGAGACATTAATCGTCGAGTTATATTCCAAATAATTAATGATTCTTCCAATTGGATGCCTGATTTTCAGGCATTCAATTGTGGTATGTATTGAAGTTTGTCCAAAAGGAGGGTCCCATTCGTGTTTGATTTCGAAAAACCAAGAATTGAAATAGCAGAAATTTCAGAAGACAATAAATATGGTCGTTTTGTGGTGGAACCGCTGGAAAGAGGTTACGGCACAACTTTAGGTAACTCCTTAAGAAGAATCATGTTATCCTCATTACCGGGGGCGGCTGTCAGTGCAGTGAAGATTAAAGGTGTCCTGCATGAGTTCAGTTCTATTCCTGGAGTCAAAGAGGATGTCACTGAAATCATTATGAATATCAAAGAGCTGGCTATCAAGAATAACAGCTCATCCAATGAGCCGAAGCGCGCTTTTATTGAATACAGCGGTGAGGGCGTTGTCACAGCTGCTGACATTCAGGTTGACAGTGACATCGAGATTATCAATCCGGATTTAGTCATCGCAACGTTAAGCGGCGGTGCAGACAGTCATTTTGAAGCGGAGCTGACGATCACAAAAGGCCGCGGTTATGTTGGAGCAGACAAAAACAAAACAGAAGACCAGTCCATTGATGTAATTGCAGTGGATTCTATTTATACACCGGTCGAGAGAGTAAACTTAACAGTAGAGAATACTCGTGTCGGACAGATTACAGACTTTGATAAGCTGACGCTGGATGTTTTCACTAACGGAACACTGGCACCGGATGAGGCAGTGAGTCTTGCAGCTAAAGTATTGAGCGAGCATCTGAATCTTTTCATTGATTTATCTGAAAACGCAAAAGTTGCTGAGGTCATGGTTGAGACCGCTCAGGATCCGGTTGACAAAGTGCTGGAAATGAATATTGACGAGCTGGAATTATCTGTTCGTTCTTACAACTGTCTGAAGAGAGCAGGTATTAATACCGTAGAAGAGTTGACCAACAAGACTCCGGAAGATATGATGAAGGTTCGTAACCTTGGACGGAAGTCTTTGGAAGAGGTTCTGGCTAAGTTAAAAGAGCTGGGGCTTTCCCTCAACTCAAGTGAAGAGTAGATAATCGGCTTTTGCCGATAGATTTCCTGTGCCGGAGCAGCGGCGCAGGGCATACAATAGACCCGCCTAGGCTGAAGGTAAAGTAAGCATGGCGAAAAATAAACAGGAGGTCCATTACAATGGCAAAATACAGAAAATTAGGCAGAACATCCAATCAGAGAAAAGCATTATTACGTAATCAGGTAACACAGTTACTGTATCATGGAAAGATTCGTACAACAGAGGCAAAGGCAAAAGAGATTCGTAAAATTGCAGAAGGCCTGATCGCACTGGGTGTGAAAGAAAAAGATAACTACGAAGTTGTTAAGGTTCAGGCAAAAGTTGCCAAAAAAGATAAAGATGGCAAGAGAGTGAAAGAAGTTGTAGACGGCAAGAAAGTTACCGTATATGACACAGTAGAGAAAGAAATCAAAAAAGATCTGCCTTCCAGACTTCACGCAAGACGTCAGATGTTAAAGGTATTATATCCTGTAACAGAGGTTCCTGCTGAAGCTAAGGGAAGAAAAGCAAATACAAAGAAAATCGATTTAGCACAGAAGATTTTTGACGAGTACGGTCCAAAATATGCCGGACGTAACGGTGGTTACACCAGAATCGTCAAAATTGGACAGCGTAAAGGTGACGCTGCTCTGGAAGTTATCATCGAGTTAGTATAATGAATAAATGATCGGAGGAGACTGTTACGGCGGTCTCCTTTTTTGTCGTTGCGGCGGGAAGTGTCCACGTCGGAAGAAGAAAACATATGAATGAATCGAAGCGGCAATAAAGATGAATGAGTCTGATGATATTCAATGACGATCAACGATCAATGAGATGAATGATAGATAATAAGACAGCTATGAAAATAATAGAGACATTAAACCTGATTTTTAAATATAGAACTTACACAGAGGACCAGGAGATCCCAGAGGAGAAGACCGTCCTGGACGATGTGTCCATCTCCATAAAAAAGGGGAATTTTGTCGGTATCCTCGGTCATAACGGTTCCGGCAAATCCACCCTGGCCAGACAGCTGACGGCATTGCTGCAGCCTACGGACGGAGCTGTATTCATTAAAAACATGGATTCCTCTCTTCCGGAAAACATTATTCCAATCCGAAAGACAGCGGGCATGGTATTCCAGAATCCTGATAATCAGATCATCGGCAATCTGGTGGAGGAAGATGTGGCCTTTGGCCCCGAAAACCTGGGCGTTCCCACAGAGCAGATCTGGGGCAGGATAGCCGAAGCCCTGGAGGCAACGGGAATGACTGCCTATCGGGAACAGTCACCGGGGAGCCTCTCCGGCGGTCAGAAACAGAAGGTGGCTATTGCCGGAATCCTTGCCATGGAGCCAGAGTGTATCGTTTTCGATGAACCTACCGCCATGCTGGACCCAAGGGGAAGAAAGGAAGTGCTAGATGCCATCTGGCACCTCAATAAAGACAAAGGCATCACAGTCATCTACATCACCCATCATATTGAGGAAGTGGAGAATGCCGACTATATCTATGTGATGAACAAAGGACAGGTGGCCATGGAGGGACGTCCGGAGGAACTTTGGCCGCAGACAGAGACTCTGAAAAGCCTTGGTATTTCTCTGCCTTTTGACAAGGAACTGCTTTTGCTGCTGCGGCAGGGAGGTATGGAGATTCCGGCGAGGATCCAGACAGGAGAAGCGCTGGCAGAATATCTGACGGCATTTGGCGCCGGGAAGTATTGAGAACGATCATAAATAAAAGACAGATAGAAGATTATACAATACTGTTTGATACATTTGACAGGAAATTATTATGGGAATTGTTTTGAAAAATATTAGTTACCAATATAAAGATCAGTGGCAGAAAGAGAAACAATATGCCATCCGGGATATTAGTTTTTCTCTGGAAAAGGGAGAATATGCGGCGTTGATCGGCCACAGCGGTTCAGGAAAATCCACTCTTCTTCAACATTTAAACGGCCTGCTCCGCCCGGTTTCCGGCGAGTATTTGTTCGACGGAGAAAATGTTTTCGGAGGAAAGTTTCCTCTGCAAAAGCTCCGGCAAAAGGTAGCACTCTGTTTCCAGTACCCGGAATATCAGCTTTTTGAGGAAACTGTGCTGAAAGATATCTCCTTCGGACCAAAAAATCTGGGTTTTGACCAGCACACCTGCGAGGAAAAAGCAAGGAAGGCCATGGAACTTGTGGGAATCGCTCCCGACCTGGAAGATGCTTCGCCCTTTGCGCTCTCCGGAGGACAGAAAAGAAGAGTAGCACTGGCAGGCATTCTGGCCATGGAACCGGAATATCTCATTCTCGATGAACCGGTGGCAGGACTGGATGGTACGGGAAAAGATAATCTGTTCTCCCTGCTTCGTTATCTCAATGAAGAAAAGAAGATCACTATTCTGCTGGTCTCTCATGACATGGACGATGTGGCAGCCAATGCCCGCCGGGTTCTTGTGATGAACCATGGCGAGCTGATCATGGACGACACTACAGAGAAGGTCTTTTCAAGAGAAAAAGAACTGAAAACCATAGGACTTGCCATACCTCAGGCACTGCAGTTCTACAACAGTCTGAAATCAGGAGGATATTTTAAAAACGTATCCGAAACCTGGAATAAAAAGAAAACGGTGGAGACAGCGCAGGCAGAAAGAAACGGAAAGACAGCGCAGGCAGAAAGAAATGGAAAGACACCGCTGACTGTAGAAGAACTGGCCATACGTATTTTGGAGGAAAACCGATGCTTCGAGAAATGACATTAGGACAATATTATAAGGCGGATTCTCCCCTTCACCGGCTGGATCCGCGGGTCAAACTGGCGGGAACGCTTCTGTTTGTGATCACTCTGTTTTTCCCGAAATCTGTGTTGGGCCTTGTGACGGCGACCCTGTTTCTGGGGATTATCATTGCCTTGTCCCGGGTGCCGTTTTCCATGGTGATCCGCGGCGTAAAACCGCTCTTTATCATCATTTGCTTTTCGGCTATTGTCAACCTTCTCTGCACACCGGGAACAGTACTTCTTGAGGCGGGACCTGTACGAATCACCCGGGAAGGTATCTGGATATCGTTTTATCTGGTGGTGCGTCTGGTGTATCTGGTCATGGGATCATCCATCATGACATTTACCACGACACCGAATCAGCTTACAGACGGACTGGAGAAATCTCTGGGATTCCTGCAGCACCTTCGGATACCGATTCATGAACTTTCTATGATGATTTCCATTGCCCTTCGTTTTATTCCGATCCTCACGGAGGAGCTGGATAAGATCATGAAAGCGCAGATGTCCAGAGGAGCGGATCTGGAATCCGGAAATATTCTTCAGAGAGCCAGAAAAATGCTGCCGGTATTGGTGCCGCTGTTTATTTCCGCCATCCGTCGTGCTTCTGACCTGGCCCTGGCCATGGACGCCCGGTGCTATAACGGCGGAGAAGGAAGAACGAAACTGAAGCCACTTATATATAGAAGAAATGATTTTATCGCTTACGGGATTCTGTTCTTGTATGTGGCAGTGATGGTATTGTGGGGGTTTTGCTTCAGGTGGGATTTATAAAGGTGGTAACAGTTACCCAATCAAACAGACAATGACGTATGGCACATACGGATTCGCCCGACTCGACCCTCAGTCGGACTGACCGGAGGCAGGGTATCATTGTAAAATGACTATATCAGTCCTCCTTCACAGCTCGCGGTCGAAAGCCGTATGTGTCCAAAACGTCA
>ERZ1643246.1198-NODE-1198-length-29017-cov-62.630758_pt1 | contig 29017 bp, 28 predicted proteins | sample MGYA00579265_ERZ1643246 | MGnify/ENA primary metagenome ERZ1643246 (study PRJEB29033, sample SAMEA4952261) | chicken gut metagenome | biome: Broiler Chicken; feature: Gastrointestinal Tract; material: Caecum | place: Ireland | collected 2018 | study: Broiler...
CCTTCCCCAGATCCGGCATGTCGTCGTTGGTCCATCCGATGGGGGCAATCCCCAGAGAAACCTTATTTTTATCTAACATGCTGCACCTCCATAAATAATTTCTCTGCTAAATCCCCGGAAGCGGCTGCCGCTTCCGGGGAAATTTCCCGTCAAATCAGCCCCAGTATTTCTCTACGTGCGCTTTCGTCACTTCTGCTGACTTTTTAACATTTTCTTCCTGGGAAAGTTCATAGTATTCCGGACGGAAGATTTCGATAATGCAGTAATCGCCTGCATAGCCGATCTTCTTTAATGTATCGGCAAAACGTTTGTGATCCAGGCAGTCCTTGGGATCTCCCGGCCACAGCCGCTTTTCATCGGTATTGTAGGCAGCTCCGCAGGGAACATCTTCTGTTCCGTTCAGATGCCAGATGAAGATCTTCTTGCCGTCTGCCTTCTCCAGAGATTCCCAGCTGGATGCCATTCCATGGAAATGATACTGATCCAGAGTGATTCCCACCAGAGGCGAATTGATCTCCTGGACAATGGCGTAAGCGTCCTCAAAACGGTTGATGCTCATTCCCGGAGCTCCGCAGAATTCCAGAGAAAGGCGGATGCCGTGAGGCTCACACTTAGCCAGCATCTGGCGCAGAACCGCTACTGCCTCCTCACGGATCTCGGAAATCGTAGCCTCCACACCGATGTTCTCTGAGGGAACTACAACGATCGTGTCACATCCCAGGATCAGGCAGCGTCTGAGGATCTCGTCAAATTTAGCCATTACCTCGTCCTTTTCCTCCTGGGTCTGCTTCATGTTGAAATGCTCCAGAGCATTGTAGGACAGCATCTTTACATTGTGATTCTTGAACCAGTCAGCCAGTTCTTCCAGGGTGATCTTCCCGGACTCCAGATCCCGGTCCAGACACATGGACTGAATGTCAATCCCCTCAAATCCATACTTCTCACACAGTTCCAGATCCTTCATTACTGTGTGGTCCTTACAGAATCTGTCATTTGCTTCATTAAATCCGATTTTCATAGCAGATTCATACCTCCTTGTTTGTAGTTTATGCCTTTCTGGTATTCTTCTTCATATCGAGGGCAACCGCGCCGACGATGATGATACCTTTGATGATATTGGTATAGTTATCATTCACGCCCAGAAGTACCAGGCCGTTGTTGATAACGCCCAGGATCAGGATACCGCAGAGGACACCGCTGATCTTACAGATACCGCCTGTGTGGGAGGTACCGCCTACGGTAGCCGCCGCGATGGCATCCAGCTCATAGTTCAGACCGGAAGTAGCCGGGTCAGCGGATCCGGCACGGCCTGCCAGCAGCACACCTGCCAGAGCTGCCAGAACTCCGCACCATACATAAGTAAGAACCAGGTTTCTCTCTACATTGATACCTGCTACTCTGGCTGCCTGATCATTTCCGCCGATGGCGTACAGGCTCTTGCCGAAACGGGTCTGGCCCAGGATAAAGGCTGCCAGCAGACAGATAATTACAAATACTACTACGATAACCGGGATAGGTCCGATCTGGCCGTTTCCGAGGAAGCGGTAGCCGTCAGACAGGTTGGAAACCGGACGGGTGGTGAAAACCTTGGCTGCCGCACGGCAGATCAGCTGTCCGCCCAGGGTGGCGATAAAGGCCGGCATCTTTGTGTAAGCGATGATCGCTCCCTGGATCGCTCCGATGGCACATCCCATAGCCAGAGCGATGAGAATGGCTACAATCGCGGGCAGTTCCACGCCGGTCAGGATTTTGGACGCATAGTCCAGAGGCTGCACCAGGGCGCCGGTAACGCAGGCGATCAAGCCTGCGGAAGCTCCGATGGAAAGGTCGATGCCCTTTGTCAAAATACAGAAGGCAACACCGAAGGCCATAACACCTTTTACGGATTCACTGGTCAGCAGGGTCCGGAAGTTGGCGATGGTAAAGAAATTGGAATTTCCGATGCTCATCACGATGATCAGCGCGATCAGCACCAGCCACATCATATTATCCGATAATTTTTTCTTAACATTTGCGTTCATTTGGTTCCCCCTAATTTTCATCTGCGTCTTTTTCGTGAGAAGTTGCGCACTTCATAATCAGTTCCTGCGAGAATTCAGAACGGTCCAGCGTGCCGCTCACATGCCCTTCATGCATGATCACGATCCGGTCCGCCACACCCATAACCTCAGGCATCTCCGAGGATACGATGATAATGGCTTTTCCCTGGCCTGCCAGTTCCGACAGCAGGGAATGGATCTCCGCCTTTGCGCCTACATCGATACCTCTGGTAGGCTCATCTACGATCAGCACATCCGGATCAGTCAGAAGCCACCGGCCTACCAGCACCTTCTGCTGGTTTCCGCCTGACAGATTCATAATAGGTGTCTCCATAGTCGGAGTCTTGATGCGGATCTTATCTATGTATTCCTGGGTATCCGTGCGCATCTGCTTCTGGTTCAGGGGCATCCCGTATTTGCCCAGATTCAGTTTCGCCACGCACATATTCTCGCGGACGCTCAGCAGTCCGATAATTCCGTTGCCCCGGCGGTCTTCCGTCAGGAGACTGATATGATTTTCAATGGCGTCCTGGGGGCTCTTGATATTCAGTTCTTTTCCGTCCTTGATGATCCGGCCGGACTCTTTTTTGCGCATGCCGAAGATGGTCTCCATGGTCTCCGTCCGTCCCGCTCCTACCAGTCCGGCGAATCCCAGGATCTCTCCCTTACGCACCTCAAAAGACACATGGCGCACCTGGCGTCCGGAACACAGATCCTCTACCTTCAGCACCACATCCCCGATGGGACACTCCACTTTGGGGAACATGTTGGTGATCTCACGGCCTACCATCATCTTGATTACTTTATCCTGGGTCAGGTTTGCCGCCCGGTCCGTGCCGATGTACTCGCCGTCCCGGTATACGGATATGTCATCACTGATCCGGAAAATCTCATCCATCTTGTGAGAGATATAGATGATGGCCACACCCTTGGACTTCAGATCCTCGATGATCTTGAACAGATCCTCTACCTCCGCCTCTGTCAGGGAAGAGGTGGGCTCGTCCATGATTACAATGGAGGAATTGTAGGACACAGCCTTGATGATCTCTACCATCTGCATTTTGGCCACTGTCAGATTTTTCATCTTTTCATGGGGGTCAATATTCATGCCCATGCGGGCGAACAGATCCAGACAGTCCTGATACATTTTTTTATGATCAGTCAGGATGCCCTTCTTCGGCTCTCTCCCCAGCCACACGTTGTCGCAGACTGTGCGCTCCAGAACGGGGGACATCTCCTGGTGGATCATAGAGATCCCGGCGTCCAGGGCGTCCTGGGTAGATTTGAAATTAACTTTCTTTCCCTTATAAATGATCTCACCGGAGGTCACCGGCTGGATGCCGATCAGACATTTCATCAGCGTTGACTTTCCGGCTCCGTTCTCACCCATCAGCGTATGCACGGTACCGGGGCGTACCTTCAGTTCAACCCCTTTCAGGGCCCGCACACCCGGAAATTCTTTCACGATATTGTGCATTTCCAGAACATACTCTTCACTCAAACTTCCGTCACCTCAGCTCTCTTTTCTTTATAAGATGGGCGCCGGCCGGGCCGGCGCCCATCTGTCAACTGCTTATTGCATTCTTTTCACAGCGGTACAGGATTACATGTAATCGGCAACATTATCCTTGTCCACAGGAGTGAAGGGGATCCAGGAAATGTATCCGGTATCATCCAGTTCAAAATCAGTTCCCTCATTGATGGGATTGCCTTCCAGCAGGTTTACAACTGCCATGCAGGCTCCGTATCCCTGGCCGTCCGCATCCTGGAATACTGTCATGTACATCTTGCCGTCCGCTACAGCCTGGCAGCCGTCTACGGTGGCGTCAATGCCTACAACCGGAATGGTGGAGGGGTCAATGCCGGCAGCCTCAAGAGCTTCGATTGCGCCCAGAGCCATTGCGTCATTATTGGAAATGATGCAGTCATAGTCTGCGGTGGTGATCAGCGGGGAGATCATATCCTGAGCGGTGGCGCGGTCATAATCAGCTACCAGAGGAGCGGAAGCTTCCGTAGCGGTAATGCCGTTCTCTTCCAGAGCCGCCAGTACAGATTCTGTACGCTGCTCAGTATGTACAAGGCCCTCTGTGCCTTTCAGCAGGATGTATTTAATCTCCGTCTGGCCTTTCTCCTTAAAGTATTCAGCAAGATACTGTCCCTGATATCCGCCGGACTGCATCTCATCGGATCCTACATAAACAACATTCTCATTCAGCAGGCTGACATCGGAGGGTCTTCTGTTAACGAATACAACTTTCATGTCGCCGGCTGCTTCCACGATCTGCTCGGCGGCGTCAGCGTCAACCAGGTTAACGATTACTGCGGCGTTGCCGTTGTTCTTAGCGGTCTCCACATACTGAAGAACACGCGCCTGATCGTTCTGAGCGTCCTGGCTGGTCAGCTTGATGCCAACTTCTTTGGCAGCTTCCTGGGCTCCTGCTTCCAGAGTGGAAAGGAATTCATCACGGGAAGACATGATCAGGGTAACTTCCGCTCCCTCAACCGCTCCGCCTTCTGATCCGCCGCCGGATCCGCTGTTGGAAACTGTAGAGTCGCTTCCTGATCCGCCGCCGTTGTCGCTGCCGCCGCAGCCTGCCAGTGTACCCATTGCCATAACGCCCACAAGAATGCCTACTAAAAGTTTTTTCCTCATATAATTCTCTCCTCCTGATTTTATATGATTCGTTTTTCTTCTGCAGATTTAAAACGGAAGGTTCCGGACCTTCTGCCGGTACCGCAGAAACGCGATTCCGGAACGTGCCGGAAACCTGCAGAAATTTCACCAAAGACAACTCTTTTTCATGGCCATGAATTTGTCTATGTGAACATTATATGAACAATTCAGGCAAATAGCATTAGTAATTATTGTATAAAAATATTGAATTTTTACTGCCTTTATGATATTTTTTAAACAAAGCACACGATACATTCAAATCATCCATGGAAATTTTTTGGGAGGTTTTCCTAATGTTGAGCAATAAAAGTTTTGCCCCCGGTCTTCTGGCCGAATCAAAAGAATATTCCTATCATGCCACCAAAGTCGCGAAAGATCTTCTGCTGTACGTGGAATACACAGGGCATCAGCAGGTTTCTCCCGAATACGTTCTGATGCGCAGCCATTACTGCCACTATCTGCTCATGCATGTGATTTCCGGCTGTATCGTCTATGAGACAGACGGCTGCGCCGGAGAGGCCCGGGCCGGACAGGCGATTCTCATGGAGACTCAGATCACCCATGTATACGGCTCCATCGGGAATTCCGAAATTGCCTGGATTCACTTTAACGGCGCGGATTTCCATCCTCTGATGGAATACATTATTTCCGCCAACAACGGAAGCCACACCTTCGATGTCAGCAGCAATCAGGAATTTGTCACGAAAATGAACGATCTGGTCCAGTCCTACGGCACATCCAATCTGTATCCGGAAATTATTGTGTCCGCGAAGCTGACGGAACTTATGGGGCTGCTCCTCAGCAGCCAGAGCAGTTCCTCCATGGAAATCATTCAGACCGCCATCCGCTATATCAAAAACCACTATTCCGAACCGATTACTCTGAACCAGCTGGCAAGACAGGCAGGTTTAAGCGTTTCCAGGTTCAGCAGCCTGTTTAAAAAAGAGACCGGGTACGCGCCTTATCAGTATATTCTTTTTACCCGCCTCCACGCTTCCCGCCAGCTTCTCACCGGAACTGTTTCTTCTATTAATGAAATCGCGTCCTATGTGGGATTTGCCGACGCTTCCTCCTTCATAGCGGCCTTCCGGAAAAAATACAGCTGCACCCCTCTGCAGTACCGAGCCCGAAACAGCACCACGAGCGAGCCCCTGTCCGGCATTGGAAAAAGCAGGGACACCACACCAGCAAAGGAGGCTGATAAATGTTAAAAAACAAGCGTTTTGTTCCCGGTATCCTGTCAACTTCCCAGGAATACGCCTACAATGCCACCCGGCTTGCCAAAAGGATTTTTTTCTATGTTGAATACGTGGGGCATCAGTATGTCACCTCCCAGTATGTGACTCTCCGGGGACATTACTGCCACTATCAGCTGATCTATCTGGTGTCCGGGCGCTTTGTCTATCAGACAGACGGGCAGATCGGCGAGATCCATCCCGGCCAGGCTCTTCTGCTGGAGACTCAGAAGCCTCATATATACGGATCCATCGGCGATTCCGAAACGATGTGGATCCACTTTAACGGAGCGCATTTTCAGCCGATCTTCGACTATGTCATCGCTTCCAACCACAACAGCCACACCTTTGACCTGCGCAACAGTCCGGAATTTACCACGAAGCTCAGCGACCTGATCCACTCCTACGCCACCTCCAATCTGTATCCGGAGATTATTGTCTCGGCGAAACTGACAGAGCTGGTGGGGCTGCTTCTCTCCAATCAGGGAACTTCTTCCTCCGATGTGATCAATGCCTCGATCCGCTATATAGAAGGCCATTATCCGGATCCTCTGTCTCTGGAGCAGCTGGCAAGACAGGCAGGTTTAAGTGTTTCCAGGTTCAGCGCCCTTTTCAAACAGGAGACCGGGTATTCCCCTCACAAATATCTGCTCAATACCCGTCTGCACGCTTCTCTGCCTCTTCTGGTCAGCACTATCACTCCAGTCAGCGAGATCGCGCTGCATATCGGATTCGCGGATGCTTCTTCCTATATCGCCGCTTTCCGCCGGAAATACAGCTGCACTCCTCTGCAGTACCGGATCCATAACAGCCTGCACCACTGAAATTTCAAATTTTTTGACCGAGAAAGGAATTTTTCATGCGTATTCTGATTGCCGAAGATGAATATGATCTGAACCGCATTCTGTCTGAACGGCTGAAGGCGGAACATTACAGCGTTGATTCCTGCTACAACGGCCGGGACGCGCTGGACTATCTGGACAGCGCCGAGTATGACGCGCTGATCCTGGATATTATGATGCCGGTCATGGACGGCCTGACTGTGCTGAAAAAACTCCGGAGCCGGGGATCTTCTCTGCCGGTCCTTTTGCTTACCGCCAGAGACAGTGTGGACGACCGGGTAAAAGGCCTGGACGCCGGGGCCAATGATTATCTGGTAAAGCCTTTTGCCTATGAAGAACTTTCCGCCCGGATCCGTGTGCTGCTGCGGAAACCTTTCGAGGCTCCGAAAACCGTTTTAAAGCTGGCTGACCTGGAAGTCCATCTGGATACCCGGAAAGTATACCGGGCCGGCGAGGAGATCCGTCTCTCCGGAAAGGAATTTTCTCTGCTGCGGTATATGATCCAGAATCAGGGCATTGTCCTTTCCAGGGAAAAGCTGGAGCAGCACATCTGGAATTATGACTACTCCGGAGGCTCCAATGTCATTGATGTCTATATCCGTTATCTCCGCAGGAAACTGGACGAGGGGCGGGAACCAAAACTCATCCATACAGTCCGCGGCGCCGGATATGTGCTGAGGGTCGAGCCATGAAAAAATGGTCCCTGAAAGCAAAGCTGACGATTCTCTATACGATCCTGATGACCCTGGTGATCCTGACCGCTCTGGCGGTTCTGATCTCTCTCAGCGGGCAGGCGCTCCGCTCCAGCGTTCAGGCTTCCCTGCGGGATCAGGTTCATCAAAGTATCCGGAAGATCCAGCCCGAAAAAGGCAGACTGAAGATCGATTCGGACTTCTATGATCTGGAGGACGGAGTTTACCTTTCTGTTTACAGCGAGGACGGAACTTTTCTCTACGGCCGGATCCCTTACGGATTTAACACGGACCGGGAACTTAGGGACGGACAGCTGTGGACCCTTTCCTCCTCCGGGGCGCACTGGTATGTATATGATGTCCGGTTTGATCTGGAAAACTACGGTCCTGTTTTTATCCGCGGCATTTCCTCTGTGGCCGCTGCTGAGACCAGCACCGCCGTTACCCTGCGCTTTGCGGGAATCCTTCTTCCTCTGATGGCCGCTGTCACCGCTTTTATCGGCTACCGAATGAGCCGCAGGGCTCTTCTTCCGGTCCGCCGGATCACGGAAACCGTGCAGAAGATCCAGGCAGACAGGGATCTGTCCATGCGGATCGATCTCGGAAAGGGCAGGGATGAGATCTATGGGCTGGCCGCCACATTTGACCAGCTTCTGGAAAAACTTGATACAGCTTTTCAGCGTGAGAAACAGTTTACCTCGGATGTTTCCCATGAGCTGCGCACCCCCCTGACTGTCATCCTGAACCAGTGCGGAGCCATTTTGAACCGCCGGCAGCTTTCCCCGAAAGAAGAGGAAGAAATCCGGCTGATCCAGAAAAAAGCCGGTGATATGGCCCGCCTGGTTTCCCAGCTTCTGCTTCTCTCCAGGGCCGACCAGGGGCGACAGCCGGTAAACCCGGAACTGCTTTCTCTCAGTGAACTCACCGAGATCACAGCGGAAGAACAGCAGTCTCTCGCCGCTGAAAAAGAAATTACCCTGGACACCCGGATCCAGCCCGGCATTATGGCTTCCGTAGATGAAACTCTCTATATCCGCATGCTTACAAATCTGATCTCCAACGCCGTCTCATACGGAAGAAAAGGCGGCCATGTTGAGGTGTCTTTGGACCTGGAAAACGGTATGGCAGTGGGCCGGGTACGGGACAACGGATACGGCATTTCCAAAAAAGATCTCCCCCACATTTTTGAACGTTTTTACAGAGGGGATTCTGCCAGAACCGATCCCGCCCACTCCGGTCTCGGTCTTTCCATGGTGCAATGGATCCTTAAGGTTCACAGCGGCTCCATCGAGGCAGAGAGCACTCCGTCAAAAGGAAGCGTCTTTACCTTCCGTCTGCCTGCAGCTTCTGGAGAATCTTCTCCCAAAGGATGCTGAATTTTTTAATGTTTTTTTAATCTGATCTGTGTATACTGAAAACAGGGATCGGATCAGCCCGGATTTTCTTTTATCAGGAGGTACAATATGAAAAAATACGTATTCTGCGCAGCCGCTGTCTTTCTGGCTGCTTCCGCCGCCGGATGCGGAACCGGGGGAATGTCCGCTTCCGCCGCGGATGATATCGGAAAAAATAAAGCCACTGAAATCGCTTTGTCGGACGCCGGCGTCACCCAGGAGGATCTTTCCCGGCTTTACGTCTCCCGGGAGCAGAGTCAGGGCCTGACCTATTATGATATTGAGTTTGACACTCCTGAATCCAGCTTTGACTACGAGGTTCAGGCCTCTGACGGTCTGATCCTGAAATCAGAAGCCGATAAAATTTCCTCCGGCGGCAGTGCCCCGGACAGCCAAAGCGGCGCAGCTTCTCCCACCCCTTCGGCCGTCCCCACTTCCACTCCCAGTTCCACTCCCACTTCCTCTCCCGCTGATCCAGGCAGCCAGACGCCTGAGGGGGCGGTCTTGAGCTTTGAAGAGGCAAAGCAGCTGGCCCTTGACAGGGTTCCGGGAGCCGGAGACAGAAATATCGAGCTGGAACTGGATCACGATGACGGTTATCTCATTTACGAAGGGGAAATTCATTATAACCGCATGGAATATGAATTTGAGATTGACGCCAGCACAGGTAATTTTATAAAATGGAGTGAGGATTATCACGACTGATGGTCCGCAAAACAAGGACTGCAAAGCCGCAGGTCAGAGGAATATTCTGCCCTGCGGCATATTTTTTTCCTTGTCATATCCCAAAAATCCGACTATAATAGCCAGCTGAAAGGAGTACGTTATGCATATGACAGAAAAGCACCAGACTTTGCAGTATGAAACCGGACTTAGAGAAGAGTGCGGCGTATTCGGAATTTACGATCTGTCCGGAGGAGATGTGAGCAGTTCCGTCTATTACGGCTTGGAAGCGCTCCAGCACCGCGGACAGGAATCCTGCGGCATTGCGGTTTCTGATACCTCAGGCCCCAAAGGCCGGGTTCTCTCCCACAAAGGGCTGGGCCTGGTCAACGAGGTATTTAAAGAAGATACCCTCCGGAACCTGAAGGGCAATATCGGGATCGGCCATGTCCGCTATTCCACTTCCGGCTCCACGAATCTGAATAACGCCCAGCCTCTTGTGCTGAATTATATTAAAGGTTCCCTGGCTCTGGCTCACAACGGAAATCTCGTAAACGCCAGAGAACTCCGGGAACAGATGGAATACGGAGGAGCTATTTTTCACACCTCCATCGATTCCGAGGTGATCGCCTACTGTATCGCTCAGGAGAGAGTCCATTCTGAAACCGTAGAGGAGGCCGTTCTGAAAGCCATGAAAAAAATCCGCGGCGCCTACGGCCTGGTCCTTATGAGCCCACGAAAGCTGGTAGGGGTCCGGGATCCTTACGGTCTGAAGCCTCTCTGCATCGGCAGGAGGGACCAGGCATATGTCATTGCCTCTGAAAGCTGCGCCCTTACCTCCATCGGAGCGGAATTCATCCGGGATGTCAAACCCGGCGAGATTGTTACCATCACCAGGAATGGGGAAATTTTGTCACAGTTTCTTCCCGAAAAGCCCGCCGCCTGCGCCCACTGTATTTTTGAATATATATATTTTGCCCGGCTGGACAGCTGCATGGACGGAATCCGGATCTACGACGCAAGGATCCGGGCCGGCGCTTCGCTGGCGAAAAATTATCCGGTAGAGGCGGACCTGGTGGCCGGCGTGCCGGATTCAGGTCTGACCGCCGCCAAGGGATACGCGGAGGAATCCGGCATTCCCTTCGCCCTGGCGTTTCACAAAAACAGCTATATCGGCCGCACCTTTATTAAACCCAGCCAGAAAGAACGGGAATCCAGCGTTAAGATCAAATTAAGCGTGCTGGAATCCGTAGTCCGGAACAAACGTATTGTTCTGGTGGATGATTCCATCGTCCGCGGCACGACCATGGCGAACCTGATCAAAATGATGAAGGCGGCCGGGGCCCGGGAGGTCCATGTGCGGATCAGTTCCCCGCCCTTCCTGTATCCCTGCTATTTCGGCACGGATGTGCCTTCCAATCAGCAGCTGATCGCTTCTTCTCATTCCACGGAGGAGATCCGCCGGCTGATCGGCGCGGATTCCCTCGGATACCTGCCTCTCAGCGAACTTTCTGAGATGGTAGAAGGGCTTCCGATCTGCCGGGCCTGCTTTGACAGCCATTATCCCATGGATGTCCCGGAGGGAAATATCCGGGATCTGCTGGAGGTTTGAGGATTTTAAAATGAATCTTAACTTTGAATACTACAAAGTATTTTATTATGTATCCAAGTACGGCAGCCTGACCCGGGCTGCCAGCGTACTGATGACCAGCCAGCCGGCAGTGACCCGCACCATCCATAATCTGGAAAATGAGATCGGCTGCCGGCTTTTTATCCGCAGTAAAAAAGGAGTGGAACTGACTCCCGAGGGCCGGATGTTCTATGAATATATCTCCGCTGCCTGCGCCCAGATTTTTAAAGGAGAAAATCTTCTGACCAGCATGGTCAGCCTGGACAACGGCACAGTCTGCATCAGCGCCACGGAAACGGCGCTGCACTGCTGCCTGTTCCAGGCCGTGGAAAAATTCAACCGGCAATATCCCAACGTGCGCTTTAAACTTCTGAACAACAGCACCATCGACTCTATCCAGGCTCTGAAAGCCGGCAGGATCGACATGGCTGTAGTCTCTTCCGCCCCTCTTCAGGTGGAGCACCCTCTGAAAATAAAAACCCTCCGGAAATACCGGGACATTCTGATCGGCGGAAATAAATTCCTGCATCTCAAAGGCAAAAAGACTTCCCTGGAAAATCTCCGGGACTATCCCTGGATCAGCCTCACCTCAGAATCCATAACCAGGGACTTTCTGAACCACTATTTTATGGAACACGGTCTGATCTTTGACCCGGACATTGAACTTGCAACCACCGATATGATCCTGCCCGCCGTCCGCTGCAATCTCGGGATCGGCTTTATTCCGGAAGAATTTGCCGAGGACGATGTGCGCCGGGGAACCCTCTTCGAGATTCCCGTGGAGGAAAAACTTCCGGAGAGGAACATTTATCTCATATATGACACAGAATATCCCCAGAGCATTGCCTCCAAAACCTTTCAGAATTTCCTTGCTCAGTGATCTGTCATATCAAAATGTTATGAATGTGATACAGGAATGTTATTTTACGTCTTTTTTCTTTCATGCTACAATACAGTCGGCTAAAAAAGGCCTCTGTGTCTCATAAGGAACACAGAAGTAAATAACAAAGAAAGAAGGATAAACATGCAAGAAACAACATGTCTTGAGAAACAGCCGTTGTCCCAGGAAATGCTGGAAAAAATGGATGCCTACTGGCGCGCGTCCAACTACCTGTCCGCCGGACAGTTATATCTGCTGGACAATCCCCTGCTGCGCAAGCCCCTTGCCATGGACCAGATCAAGAAGAAGATCGTCGGCCACTGGGGAACTGTACCCGGACAGAATTTTGTATATGTACACTGCAACCGCGCCATCAAGCGCTATGATCTGGATATGATCCTGCTGTCCGGTCCCGGACACGGCGGAAACTTCCTGATCGCCAACACCTACCTGGACGGAAGCTACAGCGAAGTATACCCGAATATCAGCCGTGATGAAGAGGGAATGAAGAAAATGTTCAAACAGTTCTCCTTCCCCTGCGGCGTACCCAGCCACTGCGCTCCGGAAACCCCCGGTTCCATCAATGAGGGCGGCGAGCTCGGCTATTCCATCGCCCATGCCTTCGGAGCTGTATTTGACAATCCGGATCTGATCGCAACCGTTATCGTCGGAGACGGCGAGGCTGAGACCGGACCTCTGGCTACCTCCTGGCAGTCCAATAAATTTTTAAATCCCATCACAGACGGAGCGGTTCTTCCTATTCTCCATCTGAATGGATACAAGATCAGCAACCCCACCATCTTCTCCCGTATCTCTCATGAGGAGCTGGAGAGCTACTTCAGAGGCTGCGGCTGGAAGCCGTACTTCGTAGAGGGTGATGATCCCATGACCATGCATAAAAAGATGGCTGAGACCATGGACACCGTAATCGAGGAGATCAAGGCGATCCAGAAACATGCCCGTGAGGAGAATGATCCCGAGCGTCCTGTATGGCCGATGATCGTTCTGCGCACCCCCAAGGGATGGACTGGTCCCAAGGTTGTAGACGGCCAGCAGATCGAAGGTTCCTTCCGCGCTCATCAGGTTCCCCTTACCATGGAATCTCCGGAGCATCTGGATCTGCTGAGAGAATGGCTGGAAAGCTATCACGCAGAGGAACTGTTTGATGAAAACGGCCGCCTGATCCCCGAACTGCAGGAGCTGGCTCCCAAGGGCAACGCCAGACTGGGCGCTAATCCCCATGCCAACGGCGGACTTCTGCTGAAGGATCTGCGCCTTCCCGACTTCCGTTCCTACGGAATCGAGGTAGAAGCCGGAAAGACCAAAGCTCAGGATATGATCGAACTGGGCGGATATATCCGCGATATCTTCAAACTGAACGAGGAGAACAAAAACTTCCGTATCTTCGGACCGGACGAAAGCATGTCAAATCGTCTGTACAAAGTATTCGAGGCTCAGAACCGCGACTGGAACGCTGAGCTGGTTGACAACGATGACTGCCTGGCCAGAGACGGACGTATCATGGACAGTATGCTCAGCGAGCATATGTGCGAGGGATGGCTGGAAGGTTATCTTCTGACCGGACGCCACGGCTTCTTCGCCAGCTACGAGGCGTTTATCCGTATCGTAGATTCCATGGCTGCTCAGCATGCAAAATGGCTGAAAGTCTGCAACCAGCTTTCCTGGAGACAGCCGATTGCTTCTCTGAACTTTATTCTGACCTCCAATGTATGGCAGCAGGATCATAACGGCTTTACCCACCAGGATCCCGGATTCCTGGATCATATTTCCAACAAAAAAGCGGATGTTGTCCGGATGTATCTCCCGCCGGATACGAACTGTCTGCTCTCCTGCTTCGACCACTGCATTAAGAGCAAGAACTATGTAAACGCTATCGTTGCCTCCAAGCATCCCAGCATCCAGTGGCTGACCATGGATCAGGCTGTTAAGCACTGCACCCAGGGTATCGGCATCTGGGAGTGGGCAAGCAACGACTGCGGCGAGGAGCCGGATATTGTTATGGCATGCTGCGGCGATACTCCTACTCTGGAGACCATGGCTGCTGTTACTATCCTGCGGGATGCAATGCCGGATCTGAAGATCCGTGTTGTAAATGTGGTTGACCTCTTCAAGATGCAGTCCGACCACAAACATCCTCACGGACTCAGCGATGCGGAATATGACGCAATCTTTACTAAAGATAAACCGATCATCTTCGCATTCCACGGCTATCCGACTCTGATCCATGAGCTGACCTACGAGCGGAACAATCACAATATGTCTGTACACGGCTATATGGAAGAAGGAACGATTACGACTCCCTTCGATATGCGTGTCCAGAACCAGATCGACCGCTTCAACCTTGTAAAAGACGCTGTGATCCATCTGCCTCAGCTTGGCAACAAGGGCGCTCATCTGATCCAGAAGATGAACGACAAGCTGGTAGAGCACAAACAGTATATCGCAGAGTACGGACAGGATCTGGAAGAAGTACGCGATTGGGAGTGGCATGTGCCCGAGAACTAATCCATCAGCTGAATAAAACAATATATTGCAGGGAACGGAATTGTCCGCCGGACAATTCCGTTCCTTTGTTTCGTTTTAATTTATTTTGTAGATTGAAATGGAAGCCCCGCTGTACAGAAAGTTTCCGCCGGCCGCGTCCACCTGCAGAACGGCAGGCACCGATGTGACCTGAAGAGGGAAACTGAAGGCCATCGTTCCGTTGTCTGTGGCCGTATGAAAAGTATGCTGTACTGCCGCTCCCGGAACCGCTGTTCCATTTTGACGAAGCTGAAGGGTAATGGTAAGTGGGAACGTCACACCGGAGACCGGCGCCGCGTTTGTATGGAAAGCTACCGTGTACAGTCCCGGCGTCTGTATGGTAAAATCACTGCTGCCGGCTGTATGGGCGATCCCCGTTCCGGCGCTTTCTCCATTCTGGTCAAACTGCAGCGGGGTATTGTCCGCCCCCGGAGCAGCCGGCGTAGAATACGCGGAAAGCATCTCCGCCGCGGCCGCGGTCCCTGCCGGGCCTGTGGCCCCTGTGGCTCCTGTGGCCCCCGTAGCTCCTGCCGGGCCTGTGGCCCCGGTAACTCCCGCCGGACCTGTGGCCCCTGTAACTCCTGCCGGGCCTGTGGCCCCTGTGGCTCCCGTAGGCCCCGCCGGCCCTACTGCTCCTGTGGCCCCTGTAGCTCCTGCCGGGCCTGTGGCCCCGGTAACTCCTGCCGGGCCTGTGGCCCCTGTGGCTCCCGTAGGCCCCGCCGGCCCTACTGCTCCTGTGGCCCCGGTAACTCCCGCCGGGCCTGTGACTCCCGTAGCTCCTCTGGCTCCTGTAGCTCCTCTGGGACCCGCCGGCCCTGCCGGCCCCATAACTCCTCTCGGCCCTGCCGGGCCTGCGGGACCTGGTATGCCTCCCGGCGGCTCAGGCCTGCAGCAGCAGGACTGTCCTTCCATCTGTTCTTCCTTATTTCGTTTTAACCATGCCATATAAAAACCTCTCTTTTTCATTTCTATACTATATGCCCCGGCCGCTGATTTGTTTTTTCAAAGTATTCCCTGTTGCTCAGATATGCCGGGTCCTCGGGTTTATACCGTCCTGCCAGAGTGTTAAAGATCTCTGCCTGTCTGGTATCTCCCATTCTGTCATAGCAGACACACAAATTGATAGCCGGAATATACCCTCTGCAGTCCCTGAAGACAAATCCGTCCGGGTCCTCCTGCTGTCCGGCTGCCAAGGCCTGATGAAACCAATAGACTGCCTGCCTGTATTCCTGCCGTTCCATAAATGTTTCTCCCAGCGCGCAGCAAGTCTCCGCCCTGGGCACATCGTAGCGCAGGCTCTCCAGCAGAGCGCAAAGCGCTTCCTCCCCTTTTCCCGCGGCTTTCAGGCAATAGGCCAGCTGACGGGACGCCTCGATCCTGTCCTCCGCCCACCCGTCCTTTCTTTCCAAAAACAATCGGAATTGTTTTTCTGCTTTTCTGTACTGTCCGTGTTCCGCCAGTTCTCTTCCATAATAGTAAATGTCCCTGCCCGAAAAAACTGCTCCCTCTTTTTTCATTGTTTCATAGATCCGCAGATTTCTGGAGTGGTTTTTCTGTTTTCGGGGCCGGTGTTCTACCAGTATATTTTCCCGTATGACCCGGCCCCAGGGAACAGCCGCTTCATGGACTCTTCCCTGAAAACGGCTTTGGGGGCAGTTTTTTAAAATTCTTTCCCTGTAATAAGTAAACACGGGGCGGCCTTCCCGGTCGAAGGAAGCTCCATAGGGCATCATGACCACATCCACTGCAGGGTCCAGTTCTTCTTTCAGACGTTTCAGCCGGCGTGAGGCCTGGCCGGAAAGTACATCATCCGCGTCCAGCCACATCCAGTAATCTCCTGCCGCTTTGGATATTCCATAGTTTCTGGCCGCGGAAAAGTCATCCTTCCAGGCAAAGTCAAAAATCTTTTCCGTATACTGACGGGCAATCTCTTTTGTGCGGTCCGCGGATCCTGTATCTACCAGCAGGATCTCATCCACGGCTGCCTGTACGCTGTCCAGACAGCGGGCCAGAACCTCCTCCTCATCCCGGAGGATCATACAGAGACTCAGCGTAGGCATTTTCCTTTCCCCTGTTTCATTCTTGTTTTGATGCACTATATGCGTTCACCTGGAAAGATTGCATTTTTTCTTCTGTCCGAAAGCCTTTTTTCATAAGTATATAAAAAAACAGGACGGAAAAAACTTTGCCTGACCTCACTGAAATGATCTACTCCGATGATTTCGCGGATTATCTGGTGCGCAGCTACGTCCTGAATCAGGAACAAATTCAGCAGCTTCCGCCGAATGACTACCGGGGGCTGATGCTGAACAGCCAGTATTCCTCATTTTTCGCCCGTCGGCAGCTTACTGGTTTTTCCTTTCAGTCTTCCTATAACGCCGTGCCGAAGCTTTATATGCCCCTCAGCACAGAAGCGCTGGAGGCTTCCGGGATTATCCGGATCCAGAACCAGCCCCTGCTGGATCTCACCGGCAAAGGTGTTCTGATAGGATTTCTGGATTCCGGCATTGACTACACCCATCCGGCATTTCTGGACAGCCGGGGACAGTCCCGGATTCTTAGGATCTGGGATCAGAGCATCCCTTCCGATTCTTATCCTCTTTCTTTTCCTTACGGAACAGAATACAAACAGGAAGATCTGAACCGCGCTCTGGCTTCCAGCGATCCCTATTCGGTTGTTCCATCCAGGGATGAAAGCGGCCACGGCACCGCTCTGGCAGGCATCGCTGCCGGAACCTCAGATCAGCCGGAAGCTTTTACCGGCGCCGCTCCCGGCTCCGGCATACTGTGCGTCAAGCTAAAACCCGCGAAACAGTATCTGCGGGACTGGTTTCTGGCAGCTCCCCAGGCAGAAGTTTATCAGGAAAATGATATTATCGCCGGCTTTGCCTATTTGATTCAGACCGCAGAACTGCTGCGGATGCCGCTGATCATCTGCCTGGCCCTGGGCACCAATCAGGGCGGGCATTCCGGCGCCCTTCCTCTGAGTTCTGTTCTGAACCGGTACGGCGATCTTCCCGGCATTGTGCCGGTGGCTGCCTGCGGCGGCGAGGCCGGCCGCTCACATCACTATTTCCCCAACATACCTTCGGAACAGGAATATGACAACGTAGAAATCCTGGTGCCGGAAAACAGCAGGGGCTTTCTCTGCGAAATCTGGGGCCAGGCCCCTCAGAAACTTTCCGTGGGGTTCCGTTCCCCTGTAGGAGAAACCATTCCCCGGATCCCCATTACTTTACAGCAGTCGGAAAAAATAGAATTTGCCCTGGAAGAGACAGAAATCCAGATCGAGTACAATCTGATCCTTCCCTCCTCCGGCAGCCAGCTGATCCTGATGCGGTTTGCGCGGCCTACTCCCGGCATCTGGGAAGTCCATGTATACAGTTCCGACGGAGATAAAAGCGATTATCATATGTGGCTTCCTATGGAGAGATTTTCCGATCCCGACATCACCTTTCTGACTCCGGATCCCTATACAACTCTGACGGCGCCCTCCGATGCCGAGGCAATTCTGTCTGTCGGGACCTATCAGTCTTCCGACAGCAGCCTGTGGTCTTATTCCGGCCGGGGCTTCACCCGGCTCTCTGATATCAAGCCGGATATTGCCGCCCCGGGCGTATCTGTCACCGCCCCCGGCCCGGCAGGCTCCTATATCAGCATCACCGGATCCAGCGCCGCTGCCGCCCTGGCAGCCGGAGCGGCGGCGCTTTTAATGGAATGGCGGATGAAGCGCGGACGGGGAAGTTATCTGACTGCCTATGAGACTAAAATCTATTTTATCCGCGGCGCCGGAAGGCAGGACACGATTCTCTATCCCAGCCGGGAATGGGGCTATGGAACTCTGGATCTGTATCAGACCTTTGCCTCGATTATGACTTCCTGATTTTCTGTCACCAAAAAGATCTGCATTTCATATCATAAAGTGTAAATAAAATTTCCCTGGAGGATTTAACATGAGTGATTTAGCTGCTACAAATTGCGGATGCGGATGCGATACCGGCTGCGACGGCGGATGCGGCGGAAACGGCGGACTTTTCAATACCGGAAACGGATGCTGCAGCATGATCTGGATTCTGCTGCTTCTGTCCTGCTGCTGCGGAGACGGCGGCTTTGGCTTCGGCAGAGGCGGAAACGACAACTGCCTGTGGATCATTCTTCTGCTCTGCTGCTGCGGCGGATGCAACTGATCTTCCCTGGATCAAATTTTCTCTTCTGAATTAAACAGCTTAAGACGGTCCTGAATCAGGGGCAGGCGCGGTTTTTCAGTCCGCGCCTGCCCCTGAAGCGTTCATCCCGGCAGCCCTCCAAAAGTCTGCCTGTCCGTCTGGGACTGCCGGTTAACCTGGACAGCCCCCGACAGACAGTCAGTCAGCCGGATATTCCTCCCTTTGTTTCCGGCCGTCCTTTTTCCCTTCCCGGTTCCGGCGCTCCTCTTCCTCTTTTCTTTTTATACATTCAAGATCTATTTCATAAAAAGCATTTCCCTCAGATATCAGCCGTTCGCGCTGTTCTTTCATATCAGTCCATTCTTCCTTTCTTTTCCGGATCCAAAAGCCGGTTCCTATACTTCTATTTATATTATATGCCTGAAAAACAGTTCTGACGGCGCTGTCCGCCCCATACAATAAACAAAAGAATATGTAAGGAGCTGCTTATGGCTGAACAGAATGAATTTCTTATGACGCCTCTGGATCAGATGGTATCCTCCGAATCCCTCCAGATCTTAAAAGCGGCGGTTCCCTTTGCTCCGGCTTCCATCCAGAAATTTTTATCTGTTTTCGCGAAGTTTCAGGAATTTAGAACAGCCCTGTCCCTTTTTCCCTCTTCCGGAGGTCTTTCCGCTATGTCCCTGGACGCTCCCAGGGCCACAGCCTCCGGCATGCTGGAGGAGATCAGCCGTTTTGCGGTGGGGACGGCAAAAAATAATATAGAAAGTCTCTGTTCCGCCCTGAACACGGTCCAGATCCTGCAGGCCATGCAGAAGGAGGAAGAGGAAACTGCAAATGTTCCCCCGGCTGAAAATACCGGGGAGGAAGGAGTGTAAGCTTATGAATCCCGACTGGACAAAAAATCCCGGCCTGTCCGGCATAGATCCCGCAAAACTGGCAATGCTCCAGTCCCTGGCTTCCCAGGGGAGCAAAAAAAATCAGAGTGAACTGCTTCCCTTCCTGATGGCGGCCGCTTCCACCGCCAAAACTGAAGGAAAACAATTCACTCCGGAAGAAATGAATCTGATCGTAGAGGTTTTAAAATCCGGAAAAACGCCGGAAGAAACCGCCCAGATCGACAAAATGATGAACCTGATAAAAATGTTAAAAAAGTAGTACCGTATTCAGAGCCAGGGAGAGGGCGGCTTCTGCTGCCTGTTCCCGGATGGCTCCCCGGCTGCCCTGGAGCATCAGTTTTTCCGTCCGGACCTGCCCGTGCACCGCGCATCCTACGTAGACCAGGCCTACCGGCTGTTCCTTCGTCCCGCCTCCCGGTCCTGCCAGGCCGGTGACAGAAACGGCTACATCCGCTTTCGCGGCCGCAGCTCCCCCAAGAGCCATCTCTCCCGCTGTCTCCCGGCTGACAGCTGTATAACGGGCGAGGGTCTCCTCCTTCACGCCGGCCAGCTGGTGTTTGGCCTCATCGCAGTACGTAATGTATGCCTGCCGCAGAATCTCAGAGGCACCCGCCACATTGACAATCCTGGCTGATACAGCCCCTCCTGTGCAGGATTCCACTGTGGTGATCGTCCACCCCCGTCTTTTCAGTTCTTCATAAAGACTCTGTTCCGGCTCTCCTGCCTCAAAAAAATTTTTCTCCGCTTTCATCAACGAAACTCCTTTATTTCTGACTGCTCAGAACTTTTCTGTTCTTGCAGAGATAATCAATGAGAGACACCAGGGTGAGGACCAGAGCCAGATAGATCAGTACCTGCTCGATGATATAGACCGGTTTTCCCGGAAAATCAGCCAGCAGCAGGATCACCATAGCCATCTGGCAGATAGTCTTTAATTTCCCCCATTTGCTGGCGGCGATCACAATCCCGTTATCCGCCGCGATCTGGCGGAACCCGCTGATGATAAACTCTCTGGCGATGATAATGATCACGATCCAGAAGGGCAGTTCCCCGGTTTCCACCAGACAGATCATGGCAGAGCAAACCAGAAGCTTATCTGCCAGCGGATCCATAAATTTCCCGAAATCCGTCACCAGATGATCCCTTCTGGCGATATAACCGTCCAGAGTATCGGTAAGACTGGCCGCCACAAAAATTGCCAGGGCGATCCAGCGGTGAACTCCGGGACCGCCGATCGGCAGCATCAGGAAAACAACAAAAAACGGAATCATGACCATTCTCAGGATGGTCAGTTTATTTGGCAAATTCATCTTCTATCTCTCCTATCAAATCGTATTCCAGAGCGCCGCTGATGCGGACAGAGACAAAATCCCCCGTCTCCAGCGCCTCGCCTGTATTTACAAATACATAACCGTCTACATCCGGGGCGTCAGCCCGGGACCGGCCCACATAGGCATGCTCCTCCGGCAGATATCCCTCGATCATCACTTCCAGCGTCTCTCCGATCTTGGCCTCGCCTTTCTCCAGAGAAATCTCCTGCTGAAGCTCCATGATCTCTGCTCTGCGCTCTTCCTTTTCCTCCTCGGGGATCTGGCTGTCCATGGCAGCCGCCGGCGTTCCGTCCTCCTGGGAATAAGTAAACACTCCCAGACGGTCAAATTCCATGCGGTCCACGAATTCCAGCAATTCCCGGTGATCCTCCTGGGTTTCTCCAGGAAAGCCGGAGATCAAAGTTGTTCTCAGGGTAATGTCCGGCAGTTCCCGGCGCAGGGTCCCGATCACTCGCTCCAGATCCGCTCTGGTGGTCCGCCTGCCCATCCGCTTCAGGATCCTGTCGCTGGCATGCTGGATGGGAAGATCCAGGTAGCGGCAGATTTTCGGCTCTTCTTTCATCACCTGGATCAGTTCCGGATAAATCTCCTCCGGATAGCAGTACAGAATCCGGATCCATTTAATCCCGGGAATCCCGCACAGTTCTTTCAAAAGCCGGTGCAGAGATTTTTCTCCGTACAGATCCGTTCCGTATACAGTTGTTTCCTGGGCCACCAGGATCAGTTCCTCCACGCCCTGATCCGCCATTTCCGCCGCCTCCTCCAGAAGTTCCTCCATGGGAACGCTGCGGTAAGCGCCTCTGAGTCTGGGGATCACACAGTAAGTACAGTGCTTGTCGCAGCCCTCGGCAATCTTCAGGTAAGCGTACCTCCCTCCCGCCGTCAGGACCCTTTTCCCTTCCGGCCTGGAAATGCCCTCCAGCGGCTTTAAGATCAGTGACTTTTCTCCCCGCAGCGCTTTCTCTATGGCTTCGGCAATGGCATCGATGCTGTTGGTCCCCAGCACCGCGTCCACCTCGGGGATTTCCCGCTGTATTTCTTCCCGGTAGCGTTCCGCCAGACAGCCGCTGACGATCAGAGCCCGGCAGCTTCCCTCTTTCCTGTATTCCGCCATCTCCAGGATGGTGGAGATGCTCTCATCCCTTGCATCGTGGATAAAACAGCAGGTGTTGACCACGATGATATCTGCCGTCTCCTGGTCATCTGTGATCTCATAACCCTTCCGGATCAGGGCCCCCAGCATGTGTTCGGAATCCACAAGGTTTTTATCACAGCCCAGGGAAATAAATAAAATCCGCATTTTCAAATCCTTTCATTTTAACAGACAGGGCCGCTGTATGACAGCCCACACAGCAGCCCCGCCCGGCCTTGCGGCCGCTTTTTATTCTTCCGTATTTTCCTCTTCCGCAGTCTCCTCCTCCGGAAGGATCTTGACCTTTCCTTTATAGATCTCTTCCACCGCAATGGACAGAGCCTTCCTGCCCTTGGACTTCACCATGGGCTGCGCTCCCGCGATCAGCTGTCTCGCTCTTTTGCTGGTAGCCAGTACAATGGAATAGCGGCTGGTAACCAGCGGCGCTTCTTCCGCTTCCTGTCCCTCGTTGATTGCCTGAATTAATTCCTGATAAGACGGATGTATCATCCCTGTTTCTCCTTTCTCTCTCTTAATTCCTTCTGGATTTTCTGTATAAAATCTGTCTGATGAACGCTGGTCTGATGCTGCTGCTGGATCAGCTGATGCACATGATCCACACATTCGTCCAGCTGGTCATTGATGACGATATAATCGTATTCCTGCATGCAGGCGGATTCTTCCACCGCCCGGTCCAGGCGGGATTCGATCACCTTCCGGCTCTCGGTGCCCCGGCCCACAAGCCTGCGCTCCAGTTCCTCCGCGCTGGGAGGCGTCAAAAACAAAAGCAGGGTGTCCGGGAACTTTTTCTTTACGTTCAGAGCGCCCTGTACTTCTATTTCCAGGATAACATCCTTCCCCTTCTGAAGCTGTTCTTCCACGTAAGCCCTCGGCGTCCCGTAATAGTGATCCACATACGATGCGTATTCTATAAAAGCGTCCTCCCGGATCATCTCTTCAAATTCCTGCCTGGTTTTAAAGAAATACTGGACCCCGTCATGTTCTCCCGGCCGGGGATCCCGGGTAGTGGCCGATACGGACAGGGCGTAATTATCATATTTTTCCAGAAGAGCCTTCATCAAAGTACCCTTCCCCGCCCCGGAAAATCCGGAAACCACTGTCAAAATCCCTCTACTCATCCTCTCCCTCATCCCTTTCTTCCATTGTCTGGATACCTGAATGAAACCGACGGAACACAGTGTCGGTCTGCAGGGCGGATAAAAGGATCCGTCCCTCCTCCAGCACCAGCACCGCCTTTGTTCTCCGCCCCTGGGTTGCGTCGATCAGAACGCCGTCCTCCTTGGCTCTTGATACCATTCTCTTTACAGGAGCAGCGTCCGGACTGACAACCGCCAGAACCTTGTCGGAGTTTACCAGATTGCCAAAACCAATATTTACAAGTCTTGCCACTGCCCTCACCCTCTCATTCGATATTCTGGATCTGTTCCCGGATCTTTTCAATTTCTGTTTTCAGATCAATTCCTACGTTGGAAACGGTCAGATCATTGGCCTTGGAAAGAATCGTATTTGCCTCCCGGTTCATCTCCTGAGCGATAAAATCCAGTTTTCTTCCTACCGCTCCGCCTTTCTGCAGTTCCCTCGCCATTCCTTCCACATGGCTCTTCAGGCGGACTGTTTCCTCGTCTGTGCAGATCTTGTCGGCAAACAGCACCACTTCCGCAGCCAGACGGCTCTCATCCATCTGGGCGTTCTCCAGAAGTTCTCTGGTCTTCTGGCGGAGCTTTTCTTTGTATTCCTCCAGGATTTCCGGTGAGCGCTCTTCAATGTCCCTGACATACTGCCGCATATGGGACAGCTTTTCCATGAGATCAGCCCGAAGGCCCTCGCCCTCCCTTTCTCTGGAAGCGGAAAAATGCCTGCAGGCGGCCCGCAGAGTCCTCTCGATCAGTCCCCACAGTTCTTCCTCATCCACCGGCTGCTCTTCCAGCGTAAAGACCTCCGGCATAGACGCCAGCCTGGACACGGTGATATCATCTGTCAGCGAAAACTCCCGGCGGAGCTGCTGAAAATATTCCGCGTACTGAGCGGCCAGTTCCGGATGGTAAGTCAGAGTCTCCCGGCTTCCCTTTTCATCCTCGTAGCTGACAAAGACATCGACTTTGCCCCGCTGTATATATTTCTTCAGCACGGCACGGATCTCCGCCTCAAAAAAGCTGAACTTCTTGGGCAGCTTAATATTAAAATCCAGATACCGGTGATTGACGGACTTTATCTCTACCGCGGCTTTTTTTCCATTCTCCTGCAGCTCGGCCCTGCCGAACCCTGTCATGCTTCTGATCATCCTGTCAGGCCCTTTCCCTTCTGTCGTTCAAGCACAAAAGGACAGACCTGTCCCTTTGCAATCATTAAATATTATAATTCATTATAAAAACCTAGTCAAATGCTTTTTTTTTGATATAATGGGCTGTGAAAGTCAAAAACCCCGATGCAGGCATCTGGGTATCAGACCCCCGCGGCAGCCGCCAAATGGACATGTGAGCATGTCCGCTTGACTCGTTGCCGGCGGAAATAAAAAAAGGGAGGATTTCACAATGGCCTTTGACGGAATTACCATCGCTTGTATGAGACAGGAACTGGCCCGGGCGCTGGAAGGCGGACGGATTACAAAAATCGCCCAGCCGGAATCTGATGAGCTGATGATCACTATAAAAAACAACAGGGAACAGTACCGCCTGCTTCTTTCTGCCAGCGCTTCCCTTCCTCTGGTGTATTTTACAGAAAAAACAAAGCCCAGCCCGCTGAAAGCTCCGAATTTCTGCATGCTTCTGCGCAAGCATATCGGAAGCGGGAAGATTCTTTCTGTCGCGCAGCCCGGTCTGGAGCGGATCCTGGTCTTTTCGATTGAACACAGAAATGAAATGGGGGATCTCTGCGTCAAAAAACTGATCGCCGAATTTATGGGGAAGCACAGCAACCTGATCTTTTGTGACGATCAGGACGTAATCCTGGACAGCATCAAACACGTCTCTCAGCACATGAGTTCTGTCCGGGAGGTCCTTCCGGGACGGCCCTATTTTATTCCGCATACCCAGGAAAAAGAAGACCCGCTGACAGTTTCGGAGGAAACTTTTTTCAGCAGGATTCTCAAAAAACCTGTTCCGGTGGCAAAAGCGGTCTACACTTCTCTGACCGGTTTTTCCCCTCTGATGGCGGAAGAACTGTGCTTTTGCTCCGGCATCGACGGAGGGCTTCCCACCGACGCTCTGGACGAGCCCGCCGCTCTCCATCTCTACCACACCTTCTGTCTGCTGATGGAGGATGTAAAGGAGGGGAATTTCTCCCCGGGCATTTACTACCGGGGCCAGGAACCGGTAGAATACTCGGCTCTTCCTCTCAGGCAGTTTTCTGACTGCGGGACTGTCCCGTTTTCATCCATGTCAGCCCTGCTGGAGTCTTTCTATGATGAGAAAAACAGAATTACCCGGATCCGCCAAAAATCCGCCGACCTGCGGAAAATCGTAAATACGGCTACGGAGCGCAGCAGCAAAAAGCTGGCCCTGCAGGAAAAACAGATGAACGATACAAAAAAGCGGGATAAATACCGGATTTACGGGGAACTATTAAATACATACGGATACAGCCTTTCCCCGGAAGACAAATATCTGGACACGGTAAACTATTACACCGGGGAGCCGGTCCGCGTCCCCCTGGATACTCAGCTTTCTCCGGCGGAAAACGCGAAAAAATACTTTGACCGGTACGGCAAGCTGAAGCGGACTGCCGAGGCTTTGGAAGTTCAGATCGCCGAGACCCATTCAGAACTCAAGCATCTGGACAGCGTCAGCGCCGCTTTGGACATTGCCCGGGACGAAAGCGATCTGGCGGAAATCCGTGAAGAACTGACAGACTGCGGATATATCCGCCGCCACGGGCAGCCCGGAGGGAGAAAAAAGAAAAACGCTTCCCATCCTCTGCACTATGTATCCTCCGATGGCTTTGACATATATGTAGGAAAAAACAATTACCAGAACGAGGAACTTTCTTTTAAATTTGCTTCCGGAAACGATTGGTGGTTCCACGCCAAGGGAATCCCCGGTTCCCATGTGATCGTAAAAACAGAGGGCAGAGAACTGCCGGACGCCGCATTTGAGGAGGCCGGACGTCTTGCCGCCTACTATTCCCGCGGCAGACAGGCTCCCAAGGTAGAGGTGGATTATACTCTCAAAAAAAACCTCAGAAAACCTGCCAAGGCCAAGCCGGGATTTGTCATCTACCACACCAATTACTCCCTGATGGCCTCCCCGGATATCAGGAATATTAAGGAAATTCCCTAAAATTTCATAGAAAATTAATTCTATTTAACGGGTGCTGTGTTATACTATTGACGGTGGCGGAATTTTCCGGTTCTTCCGGTTTCCGCCGCTTTAAGAGACAGCACAAGCGAGGATTTTATGAAAAAACACAAAGTGATACCGGAACAATTGCTACATAAAAGGCGTCCCACAACCCGATACAAAGCGGACGTAAACGTGGGCCTCACCGCGGCGCAGGTTGAAGAATACCGCAAAAACGGCTGGGATAACCGATCTGTGGAACCGCCTTCCAAAACCACGGCGGAAATCGTCAAATCCAATGTTTTTACTTATTTTAATTTGATCTTCACCCTGATCGCAGTTCTCCTGATCATCGTCGGTTCCTTCCGGGATCTGACCTTTCTCCCGATCATCATTGCCAACACGCTGATCGGAATCATTCAGGAGATGAACGCAAAAAAAACACTGGAAAAGCTTTCTGTTCTCAACGCTCCCAAGGCTCGGGCGGTCCGGGACCGGAAAGTAAAGCTGATTCCGGCGGAGCAGCTGGTTCTGGACGATATCGTGATTTTTGCCGCAGGCAATCAGATCTGCGCGGACGCGGTGGTGCTGGACGGAGAGGTCCAGGTCAACGAATCCCTGCTGACCGGAGAGGCGGACGAAATCACAAAAAAACCCGGAGACCATTTGATGTCCGGCAGCTTTATTGTATCCGGCCAGTGCCATGCCAGGCTGGAAAAAGTCGGGGAGGATTCCTATATTTCCAAGCTGACCCTGGAGGCCAAGGCTTCAAAGACCGGGGAACAGTCTGAAATGATCCGTTCTATCAATAAGCTGGTTAAATTTGTCGGCTTTCTGATCATCCCCATCGGCATCATCCTGTTTTATCAGCAGTATGTGGTGGTAGGCGATACATTCCGGGACAGCATCACTTCTATGGTGGCCGCCATCATCGGCATGATCCCCGAAGGCCTGTATCTGCTCACCAGCATTGCCCTGGCAGCCAGCGTGATCCGTCTTTCTCTGAAAAAGGTTCTGGTCCATGATATGAAATGTATCGAGACTCTTGCCAGAGTCAATGTCCTGTGTGTGGACAAGACCGGAACCATCACAGAAAATACGATGAAGGTCAATGAGCTGTGCCCGCTGGCGGCTTATGACCCCAAAACCATGGAGCCCCTGGAAGAACTGGTCAGTGACTTTGCCGCTGCCATGTCAAAGGACAATATCACAATGGCGGCTCTGCAGGAGTATTTTGTCCAACCCGGAGGCATGAAGCCCGTATCCATTACTTCCTTCTCCTCCGCCTATAAATACAGCAGCGCTACCTTCAGCACCGGTTCCTATGTGCTGGGAGCCCCCGAATTTGTTCTCCGGGAAGACTACGGCGCCTATCAGCAGCAGATTGAGGAAAAGGGTTCTCTGGGATACCGTGTTCTGGTCTTCGGCTCCTATGCCGGCGTTCCTACGGGAAAGGCCTTAACGGAAAAAGTAACGCCTCTGGCTCTGATTCTCCTGTCGAACCCGATCCGCCAGGACGCGCCGGAAACATTCCGCTACTTTGCGGAGCAGGGAGTAGAGATCAAGGTGATCTCCGGAGATAATCCGGTGACTGTTTCCAACGTGGCAGCCCAGGCAGGCATCGCTGACGCGGACCGCTATGTAGATGCTTCCACCTTAAAGACCCCCCAGGATATCGCTGACGCAGTCCTGAAATATACAGTATTCGGCCGTGTGACGCCGGATCAGAAACGTCAGTTTGTAAAAGCTTTGAAAGAGGCGGGGAAAACCGTAGCTATGACCGGCGACGGCGTCAACGATGTGCTGGCCCTGAAGGACGCGGACTGCTCCGTGGCCATGGCCTCCGGCAGCGACGCGGCGGCCCAGGCATCTCAGCTTGTTCTTCTGGAATCGGATTTTGCCCGGATGCCGGATGTAGTGCTGGAGGGCCGGCAGGTAGTCAATAACCTGCAGCGGTCCGGAAGCCTGTTTTTGGTGAAGAACATCTTTTCTCTTCTGATGTCGATGTTCTCCATCCTTTTTGCCATCAGCTATCCTCTGGAACCTTCCCAGATCTCGCTGATCAGCATGTTCACCATAGGTCTTCCCGGCTTCCTGCTCTCCCAGGTTCCCAACAAGGATCTGATCAAGGGGCACTTCCTGACAAATGTCCTCCTGAAGGCGCTGCCGGCGGGACTTACAAACGCCATTGTAGTAGGAGCTCTGGTGATTTACGGGGAAGTATTCAATGTCAGCAACTACGATATCTCTACCGCGGCTACCATGCTGCTGGCGATCGTAGGATTTATGATCCTGTACCAGATCAGCAAGCCCATGGATCCTATGCGCTGGGGTATATGGGGATTTTCCATTGCCGGATTTATTTTCTGCCTGATCTTCCTGAGAGATCTGTTTGCCATCACAGGCATGTCCTCCCGATGCATTCTGCTGTTCGTGGTATTTTCGGTGGTGACAGAGCCCCTGTTCCGGTACCTGACCCAGATTGTGCGGAAATTCAGAAATATCTATCTGAAGTTCAGGCACAGAGAAGAATGACCTGTTTTCAGAAAGAGGGTGTCCCAAAACTATGAATTTTTAGATTTATAGGGAAGGGGCATCCCT
>ERZ1643246.1200-NODE-1200-length-28936-cov-13.865725_pt1 | contig 28936 bp, 29 predicted proteins | sample MGYA00579265_ERZ1643246 | MGnify/ENA primary metagenome ERZ1643246 (study PRJEB29033, sample SAMEA4952261) | chicken gut metagenome | biome: Broiler Chicken; feature: Gastrointestinal Tract; material: Caecum | place: Ireland | collected 2018 | study: Broiler...
GCGTGAGACAAAAAGAAGTCCCCGGCAGATACTGCTGAAGCAATATCTGCCGGGGGTTCAGACACCTGCAAAGTTACCCCTGTCAGGGGACACCCACTGGCGTTCCTTTTTATGTTACTTATTGCTGCTGGGCAGGAAGGGCGCCAGCGCGCCGGCCACGCTGCTGACCGGCATGGTCTGCAGGACAATGCGGCCGGGGCCGGTTACCACGGTATTGAACAGGCCCTCGCCGCCAAAGAGCACGTTTTTCACGCCCTTGACCATCTGGATATCCATGGTACAGGTGGCATCCATCATGGCCAGGTTGCCGCTGTCCACCACCATGCTCTGGCCCGCCTGGAGCTCGTATTCCACTACGGAGCCGTCCAGCTCCACAAAGGCCATGCCGTTGCCGGACAGCTTCTGCATAATAAAGCCTTCGCCGCCGAAGAACCCGGAACCCAGCTTTTTCTGGAAGAAGATGGACAGCTCCACCCCCTGCTCAGAGGCCAGGAAACCGCTCTTCTGCACCACGACCGGATGGGCCGGGTCAATACGGATGGCCCGGATCGCGCCGGGGAAGCTGGACGCAAAGGCGATCATGCCCGGTCCGCCCTGGGCGGTGTATGTATTCTGGAAAATAGACTCTCCGGAGAACATCCGGCCAAAAGCCTTGCCCAGGCCTCCCGCTCCGGTCTCCATCTTCATGTTGGGGGTCATCCAGACCATGGAACCCCGCTCGGTAATCATGGCTTCTCCACTGTCCAACTGGCAGACCACCACCGGCATGGGCTCGCCCTTGATCTCGTACTGCACAAAACCGACCTCCTTATTATTTGGGGTATTTGTAGTATATTACGGCTTTCGTATCTTTTCAAGAGATTCCTGCACGACTTTACAAATTCTTTCCCAACGTGTATGATAAGAAAAATGGAATTGGGAGGCATGCCGACTATGACGCAGCTGACACGGGAGCAGGCCGTCGCCCTGCTGAAGGAATACAACCACGAGCCCTTTCACCTCCGCCACGCCTTTACGGTGGAGGCGGTGATGGATTGGTACGCCAGAGAACTGGGCTATGGAGACCAGGCGGACTTCTGGGCCATGGCCGGGCTGCTCCACGACCTGGACTTTGAGCAGTACCCCGACGAGCACTGCGTCAAGGTGCGGGAGCTTATGGAGGCCCGGGACCTGGACCCCGCCCTGATCCACGCCGTGGTGAGCCACGGCTGGGGTATGACCGGTGGGGACGCCCAGCCAGAGCACGAGATGGAGAAGGTGCTCTTTGCCGCCGACGAGCTCACCGGGCTCATCGGGGCGGCCGCTCTGATGCGTCCCTCTAAAAGCGTGCAGGACATGGAGCTGTCCAGCCTGAAGAAGAAGTACAAGGACAAGCGCTTCGCCGCTGGCTGCTCCCGGGAGACCATCGCCCAGGGGGCTCAGCTGCTGGGCTGGGAGCTGAACGACCTGCTGGAGCGCACCCTTCAGGCCATGAAGGCCAAGGAGGCCGATATTGAGGCCCAGTGCGCCGGGCTGTAACCCGCTGTATCAAACGGGCGGTCCGCCGGAATTCCGGCGGACCGCCCGTTTCTTTTGTGTTCCTTATCCGTTGGTGGCGGCCTCCGCGTCAATGCCCGCCCGCTCCTGGGCGATATTCAGTGCGTGGTCGCCGATACGCTCAAAGTCGGTTAGCAGCTCGGAGAAAATGATGCAGGCCTCGTCGGAACAGGTCCCCTGCTTCATCCGCTCCATCTGGTGGCGGCGATAGCTCTCCGTCATGTCGTCCATCCGCTGCTCCAGAGCGGAGACCTTGGTGAGCCACTCGGTGGTCTGGATCTCCTCCTGCTCCAGCAGGTCCATGGCCTCCAGACAGACCGTCTCCATGGTCTTGAGCTCCTTCCGGGCCTCTTCCGAGAAGTGGATATTCTTCTCCGCCATCATCTGGGTATACTCGCAGATGTTCATGGCGTGGTCGCCGATGCGTTCGATGTTGCCGGTAATTTTAAAGTAGGCGCTCACCGCGGTGGAATCCTTCTCGTTGGTCTCAAACACAATGACCTTGGAGATATACTGGGAGATCTCCTTGTTCAGGTAGTCGATATACTCCTCGGTGGCCTCCGCCTGGGGCACCATCTTGGGGTCCCGCTCCAGTACCGCCTGGAAGCCCAGAATGATATTATCCTTGGCCATGGCCAGCATCCGGTTCAGCTCCTGCCGCAGCTGGGTGACATACATGGCGGAAAAGCCGATGGGGTGCTCCTGCTTGGTGTGAACGGGGCCGGGCACCAGGTAGGCCAGGTGCATCCCCTCTTCCCCGCTCTCGCTGCGGTCGGGCAGGAGCTTCATGGCGATCTTCACCAGCCAGGTCCCCAGCGGCAGCAGCAGCAGCGTGGTCACCACATTGAACAGGGTGTGCATATTGGCGATCTGGGCCGCCGGATTGGCCGGGGTCAGCTCCTGCATCCACTGGGTCAGGGGAGTGAGGATGCAGATGGTGGTAAAGAGCGCGGTGCCGATCAGGTTGAACATGAGATGGATCACTGTGGCCCGCTTGGCGTTGCGGCTGGTGCCCACCGAGGCCAGCACGGCGGTGATGCAGGTGCCGATATTCTGGCCGAACAGGACGAACACCGCGTTATCCAGCCCGATCACCCCGCTGTCCGCCAGGGCCTGCAGGATACCCACCGAGGCGGAGGAGGACTGGATCAGCGCGGTAAAAATAGCGCCGGCCAGGATGCCCACCAGGGGGTTGGAGAAGGTGCTGACCAGATTGACAAAGGAGGGCCACTCCCGCAGGGGGGACATGGAGGAGCTCATCATCTCCATGCCGATAAACAGTACGCCCAGACCGGCCAAAATATTACCGTAGTGGTGAATCTGGGGCTTTTTCAAAAAGACCACCATGGCCACGCCCACGAAGGCGAACAGGGGCGCCAGAACCCCCACGTCCAGGGCGATAAGCTGGCCGGTGATGGTGGTGCCGATGTTGGCGCCCATGATGATCCACACCGCCTGGCGCAGGGTCATCATGCCGGAGTTGACGAAGCCCACCACCATGACGGTGGTGGCGGAGGAGGACTGGATGACGGCGGTAATACCCACGCCCACCAGTACGCCCAAAAACCGGTTGGAGGTGAGCCGCTCCAGAATTCCCTTCATACGGTTGCCGGCGGCGGCCTCCAGTCCGGAGCTCATCATCTGCATGCCGTAGAGAAACAGCGCCAGGCCGCCCAGCAGCCCCAGAACAATGCTCATAGCTTCCAATTTATTCCCCTCATTTTACACACTTTTTTCTATCCTTTTACATTTTCCAGCAGTAGTATACCCAATGTAAAGGTGCGCGTCAATGGCTTTTACGAGAACTTTACAATTCATTTCCGCCCGGTTCTTTGTGCATCTTATCCATGCCCTTTGTCCCGGTTTTCCTTGTTGCCTTTTCCCCGGTTTTGGGCTATACTACCCTATAATCAGCCGCAAGGCAAAAAAAGGAGAGCATATATGGAACATCCATCCCCCAAACGGCCCAAAGCGCCCAAGAGCAAGGCGGGTAAGCTGCTGGTCAATCTGGTGGTTACCGCCGTGGTCGGCTTTTTGTACTTTTATATTGTCCTGCCCCCGCTCAATTTCCAGTCGGGAGATTTTTACTCCTTTATCGGCGTGCTGTGCGTGGTGTATGTGCTGTGCGCCCTGGTCACCTCCGGGATGCAGGCCGTCACCTCCGGCGGCGGGCCGGCGGAATATCTGCGCTTTATCAAATCCCAATGCCTGCCGGTGGGCATCCTGTTTCTGGCTGTGATCCTGGTGGCTCTGGTGGGCTCTATCATCTCCATGCCCATTTTCCGGGCGGGGGCCTACCGGGATCTGCTGACAGTGGAGGACGGCCAGTTTGCCCAGGATATCAGCCAGATCTCCTTCGACAAGATCCCCACCTTGGACCAGGCCAGCGCCGAGTACCTGGGCGACCGGCAGATGGGCACCCTCAGCGACATGGTCAGCCAGTTTGAGTACTCCTTTGACTCCACCCAGATCAACTACCAGGGCCGGCCCGTCCGGGTGGCCCCCATCGCCTACGCCGACCTCATCAAGTGGTTCACCAACCGGGGCCAGGGCCTGCCCGCCTACGTCATTGTGGACATGGTCACCCAAGAGGCCACCGTGGTGCGCCTGGACGAGGGGATGAAGTACTCCTTCTCCGAGCCCCTCAACCGCAACATCGCCCGGCATCTGCGTTTCTCCTATCCCACCTTTATGTTCGGCACCCCCCAGTTTGAGATCGACGAGGAGGGCCGCCCCTACTGGATCGCCCCCCGGATCGTCAAGACCATCGGCCTGTTCGGCGGCACCGATATCCAGGGCGCGGTGCTGGTGGACGCCATCACCGGGGAGAGCACCTACTACGAGCTGGCCGACATTCCCACCTGGGTGGACAACGTATTCACCCCCAACCTCATCATGGAGCAGTACGACTACCACGGCACTCTGGTCAACGGCTTCATCAACTCCATCTTCGGCCAGCGGGACGTGACGGTAACTACCGACGGGTCCAACTATATCGCCCTCAACGACGACGTGTATATGTACACCGGCGTCACCTCCGCCAACGCCGACCAGTCCAACCTGGGCTTTTTGCTGTCCAACCAGCGCACCAAGGAGACCAAGTTCTACTCCGCGCCCGGCGCCACCGAGCGCTCCGCCCAGAGCTCCGCTCAGGGTGAGGTGCAGGATCTGGGGTATAACGCCACCTTCCCCCTGCTGCTCAACATCGACGGACAGCCCACCTATTTTATCCCCCTGAAGGACCAGAGCAACCTGGTGAAAATGTACGCCATGGTCAACGCGTCCCAGTATCAGATCGTGGCCACCGGCACCACCGTGGCTCAGTGTGAGCAGGAGTATGTGCGTATGCTGCGGGAGGGCGGCGTCACCCAGACCGAGGATGTCCCCCAGACCGAGGCCACGGGCGTGATCGCCGACATCCGCTCCGCCGTTATGAGCGGCAATTCCTACTACTTCATCCGGCTGGAAGGTGAAAACACCTATTACAGTCTGTCCGCCGCCCAGAATCCCATCGCGGTGATCCTCAATGTGGGCGACCGGGTGACCATCCAGCACACCGCCCCGGTGGAGGGCGAGGACAACGCCATCCTGGACAGCTCCTCCGTCACCCTGGACGAAGCCGCCCCGGCGGCTGTACCGGAGTCTCAGCCCACACCTGCGGCCAGTCCCGCAATTCCGGAAACCGAATAAGCCAACGGCCCTGCCGCAAGAAGCGGCAGGGCCGTTTTATTGTTTCAGCAGGGCAAAGGCCTGGGGGGAGAGCAGCAGCAGGGCGCACAGATTAGGCAGGGCCATCAGGCCGTTGAACAGGTCGGTGAGCTGCCACACCACCGCCACGTCGGCGGTGCTGCTCCACACGATGGCGCACAGAAAGACCGCCCGGTACGCCCCCCGCCAGCGGTCGGTGCCGGTGAGGGCGAACAGCCCCCGCTCCCCGTAGTAGCTGCACCCCAGCAGAGAGGTGAAGGCGAAGAGCAGCAGGCACACCGCCAGCAGGATCTCCCCAAAGGGTCCCAAAACAGTGGCGAAGGCGGCGGCGGAGAGGGGCGCACCCAGCATGCTGTCGGTCACCGTCCCTGCCCGGAGAGCGGCCAGGGCCGCTTCCTCCTGGTAGACCCCGGAGGTGAGGATCACCAGCGCGGTGACGGTACACACCACCAGGGTGGCGAAAAACACCTCGAACATGCCCCACAGTCCCTCCTCGGCGGGGTTCTCCACGTCGGAGGCGGCGTGGGCCATGGCGGAGGTGCCCATGCCCGCCTCGTTGGTGAACACTCCCCGGGCCACCCCGTAGCGGAGGGCGGCGGCCACGGAGTACCCCGCTCCGCCCCCCAGAGCGGCCTGGGGACAGAGGGCGCCGGTCACGACCCGGGCCAGCGCACCGGGCAGGGCCTCCCGATGGCAGAACAGCACCAGCCCCCCGCCCCCCAGAAATAGCAGGGCCATACAGGGCACCAGCTTTTCGCTGACCTTGCCGATGCGGCCGATGCCCCCCAGGATCACCGTCCCGGTGAGCAGGGCGGTGACAATGCCCACCGCCAGCCGGTCCCAGCCAAAGGCCGCCTCCAGAGAGGCGGCGATGGAGTTGGACTGGACCAGATTGCCCCCCGCCAGGGAGGCGGCCACGCAGCTCAGGGAGAACCAGGCCGCCAGAAAGGGGCTGCCCAGACCGCGGGCGATGTAGCACATAGGGCCTCCCTGCCACAGTCCGTCCCGTCCCCGCTCCCGCCAGCGCACCGCCAGGGTCTTTTCCACAAAGCTGGTCATCATGCCCAGAAAGGCGGACACCCACATCCAGAACACCGCCCCCGGCCCGCCGAAAAAGATAGCGGTGGCCACTCCGGCGATGGAGCCGGTGCCGATGGTGGAGGCCAGGGCGGTGGACATGGCCTGGAACCGGGTGAGCCCCCGGCCGGTCCCCTTCTGCTTTCCCCCCAGCAGTTGACCGACGGTGCCCCCCAGCCACTTTTTGACACCAAAAATCTGAAAAAATCCGCTTTTGATAGAAAAATACAGGCCGCTGAGCAAAAACAGCCCCAGCAGCCAGGGATTCCACAGCCAACCCCCCAGCCGCTCCAGCACGGTCATGTCCCCACCCCCTCTCCACAGTGGTATGCGGACCGGGGGCAAGCCATGCCTGAAAAACCAAAGGACCCCCAGACGGCCGGATGGATGGGGCCGTCTGGGGGTTTTTATATCAACGCCAATAGGCGGTAATGGCTGTCTGGAGCGATCTATGTCAACGGCAGGCGGGCGGTAAAGACCACCAGGCCGTCCTCGCTTTTGGCCGTCAGCCTGCCCCGGTGCCGCCCCACGATGGCCCGGGCGGTGGACAGGCCAATGCCGTAGCCCCCGGTATCCCGGGACCGGGAGGCGTCCGCCCGGTAAAAGCGGTCAAAGAGCCGGGGCAACTGGGCCGGATCCAGGCCAGCGCAGGGGTTGGCGATGGAGAGCACCGCCCACCGCCCCCGCTGGGCCAGGGTCAGCCGGATGGTCCCGCCGCTGTCGCAATATTTCACCGCGTTGTTCAATAAGAGGGTACACAAACGCTTCAGGTTGTCCGCCGCCCCCCGGACAGTCACGCCGGGGGCCACGTCGCTCTCCAACCCCTTGCCGGAGGCCTGGGCCAGCAGGCGGTAGTCCTCCATCTGCCCGGCCACCACCCCGCTCAGGTCCACCGGCTGGAGCTCCTCCTCGGTCAAAGCCTCCTCGGTACGGGCCAGCTCCACCAGATGGCCGATGAGCCGGTCCAGCCGGCTCACCTGCACCTGGGTGCTGGCCAGCCAGCGGTTCTCCCCCAGGGAGGCCTCCAGCAGGCCGGTGTTGGCGGAGATGATGGCCAGGGGGGTTTTGAGCTCGTGGGAGGCGTCGGTGACAAACCGCCGCTGCTTTTCTAAATTTTCCGCAAAGGGCCGCACCACCCGCCGGGAGAGAAAGACCAGCAGCAGAAAGACGATGGCGATGCAGGCCAGGGAGGCCAGCAGGGTCAGGCGCAGCACGTTGTTGGCCGCCTGGAGCTGGAGAAAGCAGTCCAGCACCACGATGGTCTGGCCCTCCTCCCCGTCGTCAAAAACCTGATAACGGTAGTAGCCGCTGTAGCCGGAGCTTTTGCCTCCGTCCAGGATCTGCTCCACCTGCTGGATCACCTTTTCCCGGTCCAGAGCGGCGATGTGCTCCATATCCACCTCGGCCACCTCCCGCTGCCCGGTGAGGCGCACCACCACATAGCGGGTCTCAAAGGGAGTCTCCAGAGTGACCTGGAAGCCGGGAAAGGCCCCCGGGTCGGCCTGGGTCTCCGGCTCGGGAAACTGGCCGGCGTTCTGGTGGAGCATCTGGAGCACCTGGTCCGCCCGCTGGGTGGTGATGGCGTGGTAGCCCAGGTTGATGACCAGACAGAGCACCGCCAGGGTACCGGTGAGGGAGGCCAGGGCGATGAGGAGGAACCGACGCCGCAGGGTGCGGATCATGTCCCGGCCTCCAGCATGTACCCCCGCCCCCGGCTGGCGGCGATGCAGACGTGGGCGTTGAGTCCCTCCAGCTTGCGCCGCAAATAGGAGATGTATGCCCATACTACACTCAGCTCCGCCTCGCTTTCATAGCCCCAGATCCGCTCCATCAGCTCCTCAGTGGACAAAAACCGGCCCTGCTGCCGCATCAGCAGCTCCAGCAGCTGGTACTCCCGGTTGCCCAGCCGCACCGAGCTGCCGTTGGCCGACAGCTCGAAGGTGGTCCGGTCCAGGGTCAGGTCCCCCACCGTCAGCTGGTCGGGGGTGAAGGCGCCGCTCCGCCGGGTGAGGGCCCGCACCCGGGCCACAAATTCCCCCATAGCGAAGGGCTTGGAGAGGTAGTCGTCGGCGCCGGCGTTCAGGCCCCTGATGCGGTCGGATACCTCCCCCTTGGCGGTAAGCAGCAGCACGGGAGTGGCCACGCCCTTCTCCCGCAGCTGCCGCAGCACCTCCAGACCGTCCCGGCGGGGCATCATGATGTCCAGCACCAGGCAGTCGTAGTTTTCCGCCAGGCCGTAGTCCGGGGCGTCCTGGCCGTCGTACACCACGTCCACGGAATAGTGCTCCCGCTTCAGCATGGCCTCCAGGGCCTCCGCCAGGTCCCGCTCGTCGTCGGCCACCAAGATCCGCATGTACACCAGTTCCTTTCCTTGGAAATCTGGTGACAGTTTAGCCCGATGATGTGCCCTGGATATGGCGGGATTTTAAACAATCTGCAAATTTTCTCAGGCCGCCTCGTCCAGATCGAGGGCGCAGGTCAGCGCCCCCGCGTCCGTCTGGACGAAGCTCAAGGACAGGGTATCCACATCGGTGAGCAGGGTGACCAGCCAGACGCCGTCCTCCCCCTCCGTCACGTCGGTTACAGAGCCCTGGGCGAGCTCCAGGGTGGCTGTGGCGGTCTCGGTCCCCTCGTCATCCAGCAGGGCCACCTCCACTGTGCCGGTCAGGGGCAGACTGGCCACCGTCAGGGCCCCGTCCTCCCCCGTCAGATACTCCGCTTCGGTGTCCCCCACGGTAAAGCGGACGGTGGCTCCCGCCAGAGCCGCCCCTGCCTCATCCTGGAAGGAGACGGTGAGGGTCAGGGTCTCCTGGCTCTCCTCTGTCTCCTCCAGGCCGGGCTCATCCGACGCCGCCGGGCTCTCCACCACCTCCTCCTGCACCGGAGTTACGGTGGGGTCCGGAGTGGGGCTGGCGGTCTCCTCCGCCTCCTGCTGGGAGCAGGCCGCCAGGCTCAGCATCAGGGCCATACCCAGGCCCAGGGTCATCCATTTATATCGTTTCATCACAGATACCTCCAAATCAGAATTGCGGGGGGCGTCACCCCTTGGGCCTATGATACCGCTCCAACTCAAAAGCTGCCTGAAACCATTCTTTTAAGTTGCTTTTAAGTCCGGTCCCTATAATACTGCTGAATCAACCGCAAGGAGGGACTTGATTTGATTGAGATCGACCATCTCACCAAGCGCTACGGCAGCCACACCGCGGTGTCTGACCTGTGCCTGACGGTGGAGCCGGGGCAGATCTACGGCTTTCTGGGACCCAACGGCGCCGGGAAATCCACCACCATGAATATCATGACCGGCTGCCTGGCCGCCACGGAGGGCACCGTGCGCATTGACGGCCACGACATCTTTGACGAGCCTGCCCAGGCCAAAGCCCTCATCGGCTACCTGCCGGAGCAGCCCCCGCTGTACCTGGACATGACCCCGCTGGAGTACCTGGGATTCGTGGCCCAGGCCAAGGGGGTGGGCCGGGAGGCGCGCAAGCGCCAGCTGAGCCGGGCCATGGAGGTCACCCAGATCGAGGGGGTGAAGGACCGGCTGATCAAAAACCTGTCCAAGGGCTACAAGCAGCGGGTGGGCATCGCCCAGGCCCTGCTGGGGGACCCCAAGGTGGTGATCCTGGACGAGCCCACCGTGGGCCTGGACCCCATCCAGATCATTGAGATCCGGGACCTGATCCGGGAGCTGGGCAAGGAGCACACCGTGATTCTCAGCAGCCACATCCTCTCAGAGGTGCGGGCGGTGTGCCAGCGCATCATGATCATTTCCCGGGGCAAGCTGGTGGCCAGCGACACGCCGGACAACCTGGAAAAGCTGTTCGCCGGCACCGCCACCCTGGAGCTCACCGTCAAGGGCAGCCAGGAGCAGGCCCGGGCGGTGCTGGGCGCTCTGCCGGGGGTCAGCTCCCTGACCTGCCGCCCCGGAGAGGAGGAGGGCCGCACCGCAGTCTCCCTGGAGACCGACCCTCCCGCGGATCTGAGCGAGGCCGCCTTCCACGCCTGCGCTACCCACGACCTACCCATCCTGCGGATGGATATGCGCCGGGCCAGCCTGGAGGACGTGTTCCTGGAGCTCACCGCCGCCGACCAGCCGGAGCTCTCCTCCCGGGAGGAGGAGCCTCTGGATGAACCTGAGGACGAGGAGGATGAGGAGTCTTGACCGCCATCTATCAACGGGAGCTGCGCTCCTACTTCCACGGCATGACCGGATATGTATTCATTGCCTTTCTGCTGGTGTTCGCCGGGATCTACACCATGTTCTACAACCTGAGCAGCGGATACCCCAACTTTGAATACGTGCTCCAGGCCATGACCATCATCTTTCTCATCGCCATCCCCGTCCTCATCATGCGGGTGATCGCCGAGGAGCGGCGGCAGAAAACCGACCAGCTGCTCTACACCCTGCCCCTGGGCATGACCCGGGTGGTGCTGGGCAAATACCTGGCTATGATCACGGTGGTGGCCGTCCCCTGTGTGGTCATGGCCTTTTACCCCCTGCTGCTGTCCACCTTCGGCACGGTGTCCTTCCCCACCGCCTACGGGGCCCTGGTGGGCTTTTTCCTGCTGTCCGCCGCCCTGTCCGCCATCGGGCTGCTCATCTCCTCCCTGACGGAGAACCAGGCGGTGGCGGCGGGCGTGTGCTTCGGCGTTATGCTGCTGCTCTACTTCATGTCCTCTTTGTCCTCCTTTGTGCCCAGCTCCGCCGGGGCCTCCCTGGGAGCCCTGCTGGTCACCATTCTGGTGCTCGCCGTGCTGGTGCGGGTGTTCACCAAGTCCTCTCCCGCCGCCCTGCTGGTGGGTGTGCTGGGCGAGGGCTGCCTGCTGGGCGCCTATTTCGCCGCGTCAGACTCCTTCGCCGGCCTGTTCGGTCGGGTAGTGGATGGTCTTTCCGTCTTTACCCGGTTCGACACCTTTGCCCAGGGTATGTTTGACTGGACGGCGGTCATTTACTATCTCTCCATCATCGCTGTGGCCCTCTTCCTGGCGGTGCAGACCATGGAGAAGCGGAGGTGGAGCTGATGAAGTGGAACAAACCCAACCTGGCTGCCATCAAGGGCTCCTTCCGTACCCGGACCTTCCGTGCGGGAGGCTACAGCCTGGCGGCGGCGGCAGTGGTCATCGCCATCGCCGTGGCGGTCAACCTGGTGGTGGGGGCCCTCCCCGCCGACTGGACCAAGACCGACCTGACCAGCACCGGGCTCTACTCCCTGTCCTCCCAGACCCAGCAGATGGTGTCCGCCCTGGAGGATGAGGTCACAGTGTACTGGATCGTCCAGAGCGACACCGAGGACAACACCATCGGGGAGCTGCTGGAGCGCTACCAGGACCTGTCCAAAAACCTGAAGGTGGAGCGGAAGGACCCGGTGGTCTACCCCAACTTCGCCCAGCAGTACACCACCTCCACCCTGTACAACAACTCCCTGATCGTGACCTGCGGGGACCGGAGCCGGTATATCAGCTACTACGACATCTACGTCACCGACTACAGCTCCTACTACACCACAGGCACCGCCTCCACCCAGTTTGACGGTGAGAGTCAGCTCACCTCCGCCATCGATTACGTGACCAACGAGGACCTGCCGGTGGTATACACCCTCACCGGCCACGGGGAGAGCCAGCTGCCCTCCACCCTGTCCGACGGCGCGGCGGAGGAGAACGTCCTGCTCAGCGAGCTGAGCCTGCTCACCCAGGAGAGCGTGCCCGAGGACGCCGACGCCCTCATTATCTACGCCCCCCAGAGCGATATCTCTGCCGACGAGAAGGATATGCTCCTCATCTACCTCCAGGGCGGCGGCAAGCTGCTGCTGGTCACCGACTACACTGAGACCGCCATGCCCAATCTGGCGGAGGTGATGGCATACTATGGCACATCCCTGGCAGACGGCATCGTGATGGAGGGGGACAGCAGCCACCACATGCGGGGCTCCAGCTACTACCTGCTGCCCGACATCGGAAGCCACGACATCACCTCCCCCCTGGCCGACGGCGGCTACTACGTGCTCATGCCGGTGGCCCAGGGCATCTCGGTGTCCGACGAGCTGCTGGAGGGTCTCACCGTCACCCAGCTGCTCACCACCACGTCTGCCTCCTACGCCAAGGCCGACGCCTACAACCTGAACACCTACGACAAGGAGGAGGGGGATCTGGAAGGTCCCTTCGCCCTGGGGGTGGCCATCTCCGAGGAGGTGGAGGGCGGCACCACCGGCATCGTGTGGCTTACCACCAGCTACATGTTTAACGACGACGTTGACATGCTGGTGTCGGGGGCCAACACCGACCTGTTCCTCAATGCCCTGGACTGGATGTGCCAGCGGGAGAGCTCCATCTCCATCCGGGCCAAGGACCTGTCCACCGAGTATCTGACGGTGCCCTCCTCCGACGTGTCCACCTGGAGCCTGATCCTGGTGGTCACCCTGCCCCTGGCCTTTATCCTCGCGGGGGCCTATATTACCGTGACAAGGAGGAAGCGCTGATGAAGCGGGGAAGCAAACTGCTGCTTCTGTGCGGAGCCCTGGTGGTGCTGGGGGCGAGCTATGTGGCGGTACGCCAGCTGGCCGTTGACCCGGACGAGTTGGAAGAGACCATCTCCCTGGCCGGGCCGGCCTCCCCTCAGTCCCTGACCTGGACCGATGACAGCGGCACCCTCACCCTGAATCACGGAGAAAGCGGCTGGAGCTACGCCGATGATTCCGCCTTCCCCCTGGATCATACGGTGCCGGAGGACATGGCCGCCGCCCTGTCGGCGGCGGCGGCCACCCGGCAGATTGACACGCCGGAGTCTCTGGAGGACTACGGCCTGGACGCCCCCGTGCTCACCATCACCGCCCAGGATGAGGACGGGACGGAATACAGCTATGCCTTCGGCGACGTGAACGAGCTGACAGGGGAGTATTACCTGCTGTACAACGGGGAGGAGGACACCGTCTACCTGGTGGGCTCCGACCTCCACGACGCCTTCAACTATGACCTGTACGACATGGTGGAGATGGAGACCCTGCCCGAGTTCGGCTCGGTCACCGGCCTGTCGGTGGATCAGCCGGAGGGGAGCCTCACCCTGCGGTACGAGGAGGACGGCTCCGGCCTGAGCTATAATCCGGACAACCACTGGTTCCTGGAGCAGGGGGACTCCCTGCTGGCTCTGGACGCCGGCAAGGTCAGCTCTCTCACCAGCGCCATCACCGGCCTGTACTGGAAATCCTGCGTCAACTATGACGTGGACGACCAGGAGCTGGCCGCCTGGGGTCTGGGGGACAGCGCCGCCGTGGTCACCGCCACCTACACCGCCGCCATCGACGAAGGGGAGGAGACGGCGGAGGAGGAGACCTTTGTGCTGCGGCTGGGCAGCACCAGCGACGAGGGCACCTATGCCATGCTGGAGGGCTCCACCATGGTGTACCTCACCGACAGCGAAACCGCAGACAGCCTGCGCTACGCCTCCTACTCCTCCCTGCGCTCTGACAGCATCTGCTCCATGGACTGGGATACGGTGGACCGACTGGACATCACCCTGGACGGCACCACCTACACCATCTCCTTTGATGTGACGGAAACCGAAGAGGATGGCGAAACCGTCACCGACACGCTGTATACCTGGGACGGCCAGGAGCTGGACAGTTCCGACGTGGAGAGCATGCTCTCCGCCATCAACGGCCTCACCGCCACAGGAGATTCCTCCGGCTCCGGCGGAGAAACCCAGCTGGTCTCCTTCACCTTCCACCGGAATACGGAGGACCAGTTTGCCCAGCTGACCCTGACCCTGTCCGCCTGGGACACCGGCTCCTGCTTGGCCTCCTTTACCGGGGAGGGCAGCCGCCTGGTGGACCGCAGCGCGGTCACCGACCTGACCGAGCAGATCCAGGCTCTGTTCGCCGCATAACCTCTGCAAAAAACACCCGACCCGGGCCGCACGGCCCGGGGCGGGTGTTTTGGTATGTTGTATGTGGCTCAGTTGCCGCCAAACTCATGGAAAAAGCGGTCGTGGATCACCTGCACCGCCCGGTCGGCCTCGCTCAGGTCCACCAGGACGGAGACCTTGATCTCGCTGGTGGAGATCATGTTGATGTTGATACCGGCATTGTACAGGGCCTCAAACATCTTGGCCGCCACGCCGGGGTTGTGGACCATGCCGGCGCCCACGATGGACACCTTGGCGATGGCGTCATTCACGTCGATGTGGTCGAAGCCCAGAACGGACTTGTGGGCCTCCAGGGCCTCCTTGGCCCGCTCCAGATCCTGCTTGCTCACGGTGAAGCTGATGTCCTTGGTGTCATTGCGACCGATGGACTGCAGGATGATGTCCACGTTTATATTCTCCTTGGCCAGCAGGGAGAAGATCTTGAAGGCGATGCCAGGCTCGTCGGCCAGGCCCACCACCGCCAGACGGGCCACCTTCTTGTCGCAGGCCACCCCGCTGATATGCATTTTTTCCATGGTTTTCGCAACCTCCTTGACTTTGGTACCCGGTCTGCCGGTAAAGCTGGAGAGCACCTCCAGGCTGATGCCGTACCGCTTGGCCATCTCCACCGAGCGGTTGTGGAGCACCTGGGCCCCCAGGGTGGCCAGCTCCAGCATTTCGTCGTAGGTGATCTCCTCCAGCTGGAAGGCCTCCGGCACCACCCGGGGGTCGGCGGTAAAGACGCCGTCCACGTCGGTGTAGATCTGGCACAGGTCCGCGTGGAGCACCGCCGCCAGCGCCACCGCCGAGGTGTCCGAGCCGCCCCGGCCCAGGGTGGTGATGTCCTCATACTTGTTGATACCCTGGAAGCCGGTGACGATGACGATGGCCTTTTTATCCAGCTCGGCCAGCACCCGCTCGGTGTTCACCCGCTTGATCCGGGCGTCCCCATAGGCGGAGTTGGTGCGGAAGCCCGCCTGCCAGCCGGTGAGGGAGACCACCGGATAGCCCATGGCCTCGATGGCCATGGCGCACAGTGAGCAGGAAATCTGCTCGCCGGTGGACAGGAGCATATCCATCTCCCGCTTGGAGGCGTTGGGATTGATCTCCGCCGCCTTGGCGATCAAATCGTCGGTGGTGTCTCCCTGGGCGGAAAGCACCGCCACCACGCTGTGGCCCCGGCGATAGGTCTCGGTAATGATGCGGGCTACGTTACGGATGCGGTCCGCGTCCGCGACGGAGCTGCCGCCGAATTTCTGCACAATGAGTCCCATTGGTGTTTGTACCCCCTAAATCGTAGGAAAATCTAGCCTGCCGCCCGCTGTGTCATCCTATGCGGCGGCGGCGGAGCCGGTCAATCCAGTACCCGGAAAACCGAGCAGGCCTTGAGTCCGGCCAGCCGCCCGTCCAGGGCGGCGCGGGTCATGGGCTCGGTAATCAGGGCAAACTCCCCCTCCGGGGCCCCCGCCCGGGCCAGCAGCGTCCGGTCGGGGAAGACAGCGCGCACCTGCTCCCCCGTTCCCTCCGCCCGGACATACCAGGCGCTCTCCAGGCCCGCCGGGGAGACCGTCACGTCCTCCCCGCCTTCCGCCCAGAACATCCGCTTCTTCTCGTCCTTGTGCCTGGCCGCGTCGATCACGTCGGCCACCACCGCCGAGGCGGTGGGCAGCTTGCCGGCACCCCGGCCGTAGAACATCACGTCGCCGATGGCGTTGCCCTTCACCGTAATGGCGTTGAACACGTCCTCCACCCCGGCCAGCGGGTTCTCCTGGTCCACCAGGTGGGGAGCCACATAGGCGCACACTTTACCGTCGGGCCGGCGCATGGCCCGGCCCAGCAGCTTGATCTTCCTGCCGCAGGACTCGGCGTAGGCTACGTCGGACAGAGTCACGCCGGTGATGCCCTCGGTGGGCACCTGCCGGGGATAGACATGCCGCCCAAAGGCCAGGGAGGCCAGAATACAGATCTTCCGGCAGGCGTCATGGCCCTCGATGTCGGCGGTGGGGTCCTGCTCGGCATAGCCGTTCTGCTGGGCCTCCTTCAAAGCGGCGTCAAAGCTCAGCCCCGCCCGGATCATCCGGGTGAGAATATAGTTGGTGGTGCCGTTGAGGATGCCGCACAGCTCCTCAATCTCATTGGCCGCCAGGCACTGGTTCAGGGGCCGGATGATGGGAATGCCGCCCCCTACGCTGGCCTCGAACAGGTAGCTGACCCCCTTCTCCTGGGCCAGCCGCAGCAACTCGCAGCCGTGCTCGGCCACCAGCTCCTTGTTGGAGGTGACCACGCTCTTGCCCGCCATCAGGGCCCGGCGGGTGAAGTCCAGGGCCACCTTGGCCCCGCCGATGGTCTCCACCACGATATTGACCTCCGGGTCGTTCTCAATGACGCTGAAGTCGTGCACCACCTTGTCGGCAAAGGGACTGTCGGGGAAGTCCCGCACATCCAGAATATACTTCAGGCGGAGCAGATCGTCCACCTTCCGGTCGATGTGGGCCCCGTTGGTGGCCAGCACTTCCGCCACGCCGGACCCCACCACGCCGAAGCCCAGGATCGCCACGTTCACCATGGTATCGTTCTCCTTTCTATCCCACGGGCGTCAGCCCGCCAAAATCTCACAGCGCAGGACGGCCTGCTGGCTCTGCACCTGCTCCAGCAGCTCCTCCAGAGAGGTCTGCAGCCCGGAGGTCTCCGCCCCGATAGTCACCGCCGCGCAGCCGTTCACCGGAATGGTCTGGTTGATGGTGAGAATATTCCCGCCGCTCTGGGCAAAAATACGCAGGACGGAGGACAATCCCCCCGGTTCGTCCTTCAGCAGGATCTGGAAGGTGACGATCCGTCCGTGGAGCATGTCGTTAAAGGGCTGCACCGCGTCCTTGTACTTGTAAAACGCGCTGCGGCTGATCCCCACCCGGCGGGCCGCCAAATTCACCGTGTCCACCTCGCCGGTCTCCAGCAGCCGCTTGGCCTCCGCCACCTTGAGAAACACCTCCGGCAGCGCGCTGGCCTCCACAATAAAATAGTTGGGTGTCTTTCCCATGCATAACCTCCAGACTGTCTTTAGAGGAAAGTCATTTGTCTGTGTCTTGTGGTCTATTGTAACACACCATTCCGCCCGCCGCAAGGCCTCCCCATCCCCAACCCTGCCGATTTCCACCCTGTCCCCTCCTCCATTTTTCGTCAATTTATACATATCCAGTAGAGGGGGGACCGGCATGCCGGAAAACAGGCACCTGCGCTTTCTGCTCCGGCTGGGCTACGCCGCCCTGGCGGCGGGGGGGCTGTGGCTGGCCTGGCGGGTGGTGGTGCCCTGTCTGCTCCCCTTTCTGGCGGCCTTGGGGCTGGCCGCCCTGCTGGAGCCTGCGGTGGGCTTTCTCACCCGGCGGCTGCGCATGGGCCGGCGGTGGGCCGCCGGGCTGTGTACCGGCGCCCTTGCCGGAGGGCTGCTGGGGGGACTGGGGCTGCTGATCTGGCGGGCCTGGTATGAGCTGAACCTGCTGCTGGACCGGCTGCCGGCGCTGATGGCCGGCCTGCCCGACCTGGCCGGGCAGGTGGAGAGCCGGGTCTACCGTTTTCTCATCGCCCTTCCTCTCCCTGCCCAGGAGCCGGCCCGGCAGCTGCTAAAAGGCTGGCTGGAGCAGGGCGCGGCCCTGCCCCAGCGGCTGTATGAGTGGCTGACCCAAGCGCTGGCCTCCGCGGCTTCCGCCCTGCCCGCCTTCCTGCTGTTCCTCACCACCACCCTGCTGGCCCTCTACCTGTTCAGCGCCGGAGGACCCCAGCTGCTGGAGGCCCTCCGCAGGCGGACCCCCGCCCCCTGGCTGGAGCGGGCCCGGCGGCTGAGGGCCGGACTGAAAACCGCGCTGGGCGGGTGGCTCCGGGCCCAGCTGCTGCTGATGCTCCTCACCTTTGGGGAACTCACCGCCGGGCTGCTGGTGCTGCGGGTGGAGCTGGCCCTGCTGCTGGCCGGGCTGATCGCGCTGCTGGACGCCCTGCCGGTGTTTGGCGCGGGGGCGGTGCTGATCCCCTGGGGGGCGGCCGCCCTGCTGGGGGGAGACCTGTTTCTGGGGGTTGGGCTGCTGGTGCTGTGCGCGGTGGTGGTGCTGGTGCGCAGCCTGCTGGAACCCCGGCTGGTGGGCAAACGGGTGGGCCTCCACCCCCTGGCCGCCCTGGTCAGCATGTACGCGGGCTTCCAGCTGCTGGGGGTGGCCGGGATGGTGCTGGCCCCCCTGCTGACGGTGGTGGGCAAGCAGCTCTGGACCAGCGGCGTGTTCTCTGTCCGCCGTCCTTCAGCGTAAAATGGGACCCCCCGGATGTTCCGGGGGGTCCCATTCATCTGTCTATGCGTTCTTCACCCGTCAGCCGGTACATAAGGCTCCTCCGTCGGCGTGGCCGTCGGAATTGGCGTGGGCGGCGGGGTGGGCTCGAGCACCGACGGCGTGGTTTCCACTCCAGGGGTTGGGGTGGTCACCGGCGGCAGATTATAGTCGGGATAGGTGGTCTCGTCCGCCGGATCGAAACCGGGCCACTGCTCCTGGGTGGGCCAGGTGGACGGGTCGTTCCGGTCGAAGGAATTGGGGTCATACTCCGCCGGCGGAGCCACCGGCGCGGAGGTGTGGGTGGTACAGCTCCCCTGGGACTCCAGGAAGCTGTAGAGATAGTTGGAATCCCGGGCGGTGGCGCCGCCCACGCTCTCTCTGCTATAGTCCAGGATACCGATGGTCTTGACCGTACCCTCGGTGATACCCAGGGCCTCGTTGGCCTCCCGTGGGCAGAACTCCCCGGCCAAATGGTACAGTCCGGAGATGGCCTCCCCGTCAGAACCCACCACAGGAGAGGCGGTACACACCTCCACCTCCTTATGGAGGGCACAGGACTCGGCGGGCACATCATCGGCAAACATGGTGACGCTGATGACCCGGCTGCCCCGGGGATCGGCGGCACAGGCCTCCGTGGCCCGCAGGCCGCTGTCCTGACAGATCTGCACCGTGGTGGTGCCGCTGGGTTTGGTAAAGCCCTTATTCTCCAGCCCTTCGTGGATGGGGGCCATTACCTTCCGCCACAGAGTGACCGCCGGGTTGCCGTTGCTATAGTAGATGCGCTCCGGGTTTTTATAGCCTACCCACACGGCGGCGGTGTAATAGGGGGTATAGCCCACAAACCAACGGTCGTTGTTGGTGTTGGTGGAGCCGGTCTTGCCCGCCACCGTCATACCGGAAAGCTGGGCGGCGGTGCCGGTGGCTCCGCTGTACCTGCCGTTGACCACGCCCTTGAGCAGCTCGTTGACATACCAGCTGGTCTTGGTGGACAGGGCCACCTCGGGCTCGTTGGCAGTATTGTCCAGCAGCACTTCCTCCACACCGTCCACCTCGCGGGTAACCTTGGTGTAGGTCTTGGGCTCAATATACAGCCCGTCCCGGGGAAAGACCGAGTAGGCCGCCGCCATGTCCATGACGCTGACGCCCTTGGTCAGGCCGCCCAGGGCCAGCTGGCTGGCGCCGTAGTCGTTCTTGACCTCGCCGTTGACCGTCAGCTCCTCCACCAGGTCAATGTGCAGATTCTCCTGCATGAACTGGAAGGAGGTCTCCACACCCAGCTGCTGCAGGGCACGCACTGCCACAGGGTTGGAGGAGACCGCGATGGCGGGCGCCAGATTCATCAGGCCCTTATAGTGCAGGTAGGAGTTGGCGGGCCAGGCGCTGCTGCCCAGCACCTGCACCGGATAATCGTCAAAGGAGGACGCCGGGGTGATGACCCCGTACTCCAGGGCGGGGGCATACACCGCCAGGGGCTTGATGGAGGAGCCGGGCTGCCGGTAGGTGCCGCTGGCCATGTTGAGCAGACGGTTGCCCTCCTTTTCGCCCAGGGCGCCTGCCAGGCCCACCACGTTGCCCTCCGGGTCCAGTACTACGATGGCCGACTGAATTTCCTGGCCACTCTTGGACACCAGATTCAGATTGCTCCGGTCATAGTACACCGTCTCCACGGCGGACTGGACCTCCTGGTCCACACAGGCGTAAATCTTCAGTCCGCCGGAGAGCACCATATCCTCGGCAATCTGATCGGAATAGCCGTACTTTTCCTTCAGATCATCAATGACGTCGCTGATGACCTGTTCGTCATACCAGTTGTAGATGATGCTGGGCTTTTTCTCGTCCTGCTCCCGGACAAAATCCAGCTCCTCGGCCACAGCGGAGCGATATTCCGCCTCGCTGATCATGCCCAGGTCCCACATCTTCCACAGCACCAGCTCCTGACGCTGCTTGTTCCGCTCCCGGCCGGTGGTGACCACACCGTCCTCATTGGTCATGCGCACGGTGGAGTTGGGGCCGTAGATGGTGGGGTTGTTGGTAATGCTGATCAGGCTGGCGCTCTCCGCCAGGGTCAGCTCGGACACGTCCTTGCCGAAATAGTTCTCCGCGGCGGTGGCCACGCCATAGCAGCCGTCGCCCAGATAGATATAATTGAGATACCACTCCAGAATCTGATCCTTGGAATAGGTGGAGTCAAAATCCAGGGCGGTGAAAATCTCCAGGATCTTGCGCTTCACCGTCACATCGTCGTACTGGGTGACGTTTTTGATGAGCTGCTGGGTAATGGTGGAGCCGCCCTGGATGTCCCCGCCGGTAAACATGAGCAGCACACCCTTCAGGGTGCGCTTCCAGCTGACGCCGTTGTGACTGTAGAAGTTCTCGTCCTCGATGGCGACAGTGGCCTGCTGCAGGGACTTGGGGATCTGGGACAGTTCCACCAGCTTGCGGTTTTCGCTGCCGTGGAGGGCGAGATGCTCCACATACTGTCCCGTGGCCGAGTCCTTATAATAGATGGTGCTGGTCTGGTTCATGACAAAGTTGGCCTCCAGATGGGCCTGGGGAATAATGACCGTACGGATATAATTGGCCGCAAAGCAGCACAGAATCACCGAGGTGATGATTCCGATGAGCAGAAGCGTGCCAAAGACTTTTCCTATGGTCGCAAATACCGTTACCGCCGGAGAACGGCCTTTCCGCCGCCGCTCCGGACGTGGGTTCTGATTGTTGGTTGACGCCAAAATGACACCTCCGTTTACCAGGTGGAACAGCTGATGGGTACAATCCGATAGAGTACATTATAGCATATTCTGCCGCTTTGTCCACCCTATCGCCTGCTAAAAATTCCATATTTTGTATTCCTGAAAAATTTGGCTTGTCTGACTCTTGCATTTTTCCGCCGCGCAGGATACAATAAGAAGCGAAGAAAAGGAAGGTATGGTGCCCGACATGAGCGAAGAATTTGGCCCTGATTTCATCACCGTCACCGATGAGGACGGCAATGAATTTGAGCTGGAACATCTGGACACACTGGAGTACAACGGTCAGACCTACATGGCCTTCTTCCCCGCCGTTCCCGGCGAGGACGGCGAGGGCGTTCAGGATGTGGACCTGGACGACGAGGAGTACGGCCTGATCATTCTCAAGGCGGTCACGGTGGACGGAGAGGAACAGCTCTCCACCCTGGACAGCGAGGAGGAGCTGGAGCTGGTTTATCAGCAGTTCATGGAATCCCTCTTCGCCGACGAGGAAGATACCTGATTCCATTCCTGCTCGGTGCGTGACGGGTTTTATTTAAACCCACATTTCTGAAACGGGATGCCCCACTCATGACGTGGACTGCAGGCCTCCCGGCTGTTCCTTCGGGCACGGCTGGAAGTTGGAAGCAACGAAGCGTCATGGAGGCGACCCACCTGCCATTCGTGCAGGTTTTAAATGGATCCGCACGGCCAGAGCGGGGTCCCCCACGAAACGGTTGTTTCGTGGGGTTTTTCTTTTATAAACTCTGAACAAAGTGTAAAAACTGTTTTTGCACTTGAAAGCAGGGACGTTTTCCGATATAATACTTCATTGTCTATTGGTTTCCCTGCTTCGGCAGGAACTTTTATCGAGAGGACTGAAGCTATCAATGAGCGCATCCAGAGAAAAAAAGCAGCGCCAGGGCGACCTCGCTCAGGGTCTGACCCAAAAGCAGCGCCAGGAGCTGAAGGAACAGCAGGCCGCCAAACGCAAGGCTGTTCTCTACACGGTCATCGGCGTGGTCATCGCCGTGCTGGTGGTCATTCTGCTGGTCTGGCACTCCGGCATCTTCCAGCGCCGCGCCACCGCCCTCAGCGTGGGAGGCCGGAATTACAATGTGAACGACGTGGAATACTACTTCCGCTCCGCCCTGGCCGAGGAGTACTATATGGGCTATTACACCGGCGGCGCCACCTTTGATCCCTCCGCGGATCTGCACACCCAGTACGTGGACGAGGGGCAGACCCAGAGCTACTATGACTACTTTATGGAGCAGGCCATTTCCCAGCTGACCGAGGCGGCCGCCCTGGAGAACGCAGCCGCTGAGGAGGGTTTCACCCTGTCTGAGGAGGACAAGGCAGCCGTGGAGGAGAGCATCAACTCCACCAAGACCTCCGCCGAGGAAAACGGCTATCCCAACCTGGAGAGCTACCTCAGAGCCAACTACAGCAGATATATGACCGTCTCCGATTACCGGACCTGCGTGGAGCGGGACACTCTGGTCAACAATTACAAGACCGCCTACTCCGACAAGCAGGAGGTCACCGAGGAGGACCTGGAGACCTATTACCAGGAGAACGCCGCCTCCCTGGACAGCTATGACTACCGCTATATCGCCATAGACGGCACCGCCCCCAGCACCACCGACGAGGAGGGCAACACCGTGGAGGCCACCGAAGAGGAGAAGCAGGCCGCCATGGACGCCGCCAAGGCCAAGGCCGACGAGTTTGCCGCCGCGGTGGAGGCCGCCGAGGACAAGAGCACTGCCTTTGGCGAGCTGGCCCCCGACTATGTGGCGGAAAGCTCCAAGGAGACTTACGCCAACGACCCCGATTACTCCCTGCAGACCGGCACCGTGGGCAGCAGCCTGAACTCCAATTTCAGCGAGTGGCTTCAGGATGATGCCCGCACCGCTGGCGACGTGACCGTGATCGAGGGCACCAGCAGCTACTATGTGGTGCTGTTCCTGGACCGTTACCGCAATGAGGACCCCACCGTGGACATCCGCCATATCCTGATCAAGGCGGAACTGACCCAGGAGGACGACCCCGCCACCGAGGACGTGGACGAGTCCACCGTGCCCACCCAGGAGGCTCTGGACGCCGCCAAGGCAGAGGCAGAGCGGCTGCTGAGCGAGTGGGAGTCCGGCGACAAAACCGCCGAGTCCTTCGGCGCTCTGGCTGAGGCCAACTCCGATGACACCGGCTCCAGCTCCAACGGCGGCCTGTATGAGCAGGTCTCCCGCGGGGACATGTTCGACGCCTTTGACGCCTGGATTTTTGATGAGAGCCGTCAGGCCGGCGACACCACCCTGGTGGAGAATCCCCAGTCTGGCCAGCAGGGCTGGCACGTGATCTACTTCCAGGACTGGAACAACCCGGTCTGGAAGATCACCTCCGACAGCTCCATCCGCAGCCAGCGGCTCAGCGACTGGGTGACCAGCCTGACCGACGGCCTGGAGGCCGTCCAGGGCAGCGGCGCCAAGTACGTGGGCGAATAATCCAATACAGGAGCAGGGCCTGCCGCAACTTGCGGCAGGCCCTTTTCAAAAGGAGTAGGTATGGACGAGCGATTTTTACGGACGGAAATGCTGCTGGGAACCCCCGCTATGGAAAAGCTGGCCTCCAGCCACGTGGCTGTATTCGGTCTGGGGGGCGTGGGCAGCTGGTGCGCCGAGGCCCTGGCCCGCTCCGGGGTGGGGGCTCTCACCCTGGTGGACCATGACCAGGTGGGGCTTACCAACCTGAACCGGCAGGTGGAGGCCACCCTGTCCACCCTGGGAAAGCCCAAGGCCCAGGCTATGGCGGAGCGGATCGCCGACATCAATCCCGGCTGCGCCGTCACGGCGCGGGCGGAAAAGTACGAGGCGGAAAACCGGGAGGCCTTTTTTTCCCTGCGGTACGACTATGTGGTGGACTGCATCGACCTGGTCTCCTGCAAGCTGGACCTGATCCAGACCTGCCTGGAGCGGGGCATCCCCATTCTCTCCGCCCTGGGCACCGGCAACAAGCTGGACCCCTCCCAGTTCCGTATCGGGGACATCTCCCAGACCGAGGGCTGCCCTCTGGCCCGGGTGGTGCGCAAGGAGCTGCGCAACCGGGGCATTCGGCACCACCGGGTGCTGTGGTCCCCGGAGCTCCCCAGACAGGCCGAGCAGCGGGAGGCTCCCCCGCCCGGCCGCCGGTCGGTCCCCGGCAGCGTGGCCTGGGTCCCTCCGGTGGCTGGGCTGATGATGGCGGGGGACGTGATATGCGCCCTCACCGGCACCCAGATATAAAGGTATAAAAACATCCCTCCGCTGGCAGACTAAGGCCATCGGAGGGATGCTTTTTGAAACAACCGGAACACGGCTGGCTCCGCCCCGCCCTGGCGGGGGCGGCGGCAGGGCTCATCAACGGCTTTTTCGGCGGAGGAGGCGGCATGGTGCTGGTCCCCCTGCTGGCGGAATGGTGCGGCCTGGGCCAGCGGAAGGCCTTCGCCACCTCGGTGGCTGTGATCCTCCCCCTGTGCGCCCTCTCCGCCGCCATCTACCTGTTCCGGGGCGGGCTGGAACTTATGCCCGCCCTCCCCTATCTGGCGGGCGGGCTGGCGGGGGGACTGCTGGGCGGCAGGCTGTTCAAGGGGCTGAACATGACCTGGCTCCGCCGGGGCTTCGCCCTGCTCATCCTCTATGGCGGCGTGAGGGCCCTGCTGGGATGAGCGGCTGGCTGGTTCCCTTTCTGGCCGGGGCGGCCACCGGAATCCTCTCCGGCTTCGGTGTGGGAGGCGGCACCCTGCTGCTCATCTATATGACCGCCTTTGCCGGGCTGCCCCAGGAGCAGTCCCAGGGGATCAATCTGCTCTACTTTCTCCCCGCCGCCGCCGCCTCTCTGCCCGCCCACGCCAAAAACGGGTTTCTGGAAAAGCCGGTGCTGTTACCAGCCATCGCCGCCGGGCTGGCATGCGCCGCCCTGGGGGCCTGGACCGCCACCGGCATGGACACCGCCCTGCTCCGCCGCCTGTTCGGCGTCTTTCTCCTCTTTGTGGGCGCCCGGGAGCTGTTTGCCGCCCGGACGCGGAGCGATCAATAGCGCTCGATGCGGGTATCCTCGATATACTCCGCCTTGATCTGGCGCAGCAGCGCCATGTGCTCGGAATTCTGGTGGCCCGTCATAGCCTCCTCATCGGCCCAGATCTCCAGCAGGAAGAGCAGGTCCGGATTCTCCCGGGCGTAAAAGTACTCATAGCGGCGGCAGCCGGGCTCCGCCAGGGTCTTGTCCAGCACCCCCTGCTTCTTGACCTCCTCCACGAACTTGTCCCGCATAGCGGGCTTGGCCTTGTAAAAAACGTTGAGCACAATTTCCTTCATTTCAGTTCCTCCTTTTTTTTGGTGAGGTATCCCTCCAGAATCAACGTGGCGGCTACCGCGTCCACATTGGCCTTATGCTGTTTCATTCGTTTTCCCGAGGCGTGGAGGATCCCGTGGGCCTCCACCGTGGTGCGCCGCTCATCCCACAAAACCGGTCTGAGACCGCAGGCCTCCTCCACCCGGACGGCAAAGGCCCGGTACAGCTCGGCCCGGGGGCCCTCGGTTCCGTCCATGTTCCGGGGAAAGCCCATCACCAGCTCCTCCACCCCGCGCTCCTTCACCAGCCGCGCCAGCTCCGCTGCCACGATCTCGGGCTTGCGGCTGTGGATCACCGTGGTGTACCCCGCCAGCAGGCCGGTGGGGTCGGAAATGGCCACGCCCGTCCGGGCGTCGCCGTAGTCTATGGCCATAATCCGCAAATACAACCCTCCTTTCCCTACACTATACAGAAAAAAACTGAAAAAAACAAGGGGAGAGCGCTTGACTTCTCCCATCCGCTGTGGTATATTTCAATCACCTATGAAAAAGGGCTCTTTTTTTGTGCGCATTTTTACGGTGTGATGACGCGCAAAACCCTTCCCCTCCCGCGTGAGGACATAGGGAGGCAAGCGTGCCGAATCCGCACCGTAACGTGATGACAGGGCGCAGTATGCGCCTGTGCGTTGCTGGATTCGGCCCAAAGGCCGGATCCAGCTTTTTTGCTGTTCCGGTCAAACAATGAAGGAGGTGCCGAACATGGCGAAAGCCGGCAACCGGGTGAAGATCACCCTGCGCTGCTCCGAGTGCAAGCAGCGTAACTACAACACCAACAAGAACAAGAAGAACACTCCCGATCGTCTTGAGCTGAACAAGTACTGCCCCTTCTGCAGGAAGCACACGGTTCATAACGAAACCAAGTAATGAGTGCTGCATATGGCTCAGAAGAAAGAAGGGTTAAACGGAATGTCTGAAAACGAGAAGCTCGAGCAGGCCGCTGAGAAGGCTGCCCCCGCTCCCGCGAAACCCGCCAAGGCGGACAAGAAGAAGGACGCTAAGACTGAGAAAAAGTCCAAGCCCGGCTTCTTCGCCCGGATCGGCAAGTGGTTCAAGGAGATGAAGAGCGAGCTGAAGAAGGTCCAGTGGCCCACCAAAAAGCAGACCATCAACAACACCGTCATCGTCATCGTCTGCTGCATTATCGTGGGCATCTGTATCTGGCTGTTCGACTGGCTCGCCGGCTCCGTGATCCGCGCCCTGCTTGATCTGTTCGGTAAGGGTTAAGGTGCTGCAATGGCTGATAACGCGAAGTGGTATGTGGTTCATACCTATTCCGGTTATGAAAACACGGTAGCCGCCAGCATTGAGAAGGCCGTGGAAAACCGCGGCCTGCGGGACCTGATCCAGGAGGTCAGCATCCCCCTGGAGACCGTGACCGAAATCACGGAAAACGGCCCTAAAACCGTGGAGCGCAAGGTGTTCCCCGGATACGTGCTGGTCAAGATGGTCATGACGGACGACACCTGGCATCTGGTGCGCAACATCCGCGGCGCCACCGGCTTCGTGGGCTCCGGCAACAAGGCCATTCCCCTCACCGAGGATGAAATCGCCGCCCTTGGCGTGGAAAAGCGCGAAGTGGTGGTGGGCTACCAGGTGGGCGACAACGTCAAGATCACCGATGGCGCTCTGGAGTCCTTCCTGGGCACCGTGGAGGAGATCGACCTGGACCGCAGCAAGGTCCGGGTGGTGGTCTCCATGTTCGGCCGGGAGACGCCCGTGGAGCTGGAGCTGGACCAGGTGGAACCTGTCCAGGACTGACGCTCCGGGCCTCGGCCCTTTTCCCCCGCACGTGGGAGGGACTGCTCCGCAGTTCCGCTTCCAACCACATTTATCGTAGGAGGTGCTGTTTCAAATGGCACAGAAAATTACTGGTTATGTGAAACTTCAGATTCCCGCGGGCAAGGCGACTCCCGCGCCCCCCGTCGGCCCCGCCCTTGGTCAGCACGGCATCAACATCGCCGCCTTCACCAAGGAGTTTAACGAGCGTACCAAGAACGACGCCGGCCTGATCATCCCCGTGGTGATCACCGTCTACGCCGACCGCTCCTTCACCTTCATCACCAAGACTCCCCCTGCCGCCGTCCTCATCAAGAAGGCCTGCAACATCGAGTCCGGCTCCGGTGTGCCCAACAAGACCAAGGTGGCCACCATCAGCAAGGAAGATGTGCGCAAGATCGCCGAGACCAAGATGCCCGACCTGAACGCGGCCAGCATCGAGGCGGCTATGAGCATGATCGCCGGCACTGCCCGCTCCATGGGCATCGTGGTGGGCGACTAAGCCGAAGGAGGGAATAGAGCATGTTTAGAGGCAAGAAATATCAGGAGAGCGCCAAGCTCATCGACAAGGGCGCTCTGTACGATACCGCTGAGGCCATGGAGCTGGTGGTCAAGACCGCTCCCGCCAAGTTCGACGAGACCGTGGAGCTCCACGTGAAGCTGGGCGTTGACTCCCGTCACGCCGACCAGCAGGTCCGCGGCGCCATCGTGCTGCCCCACGGCACCGGCAAGACCCAGCGCGTGCTGGTCTTCGCCAAGGGCGACAAGGCTGAGGCCGCCAAGGCCGCCGGCGCCGACTTCGTGGGCGAGATGGACATGGTGGAGAAGATCCAGAAGGAGAACTGGTTCGACTACGACGTGGTCGTGGCTTCCCCCGACATGATGGGCGTTGTGGGCCGTCTGGGTAAGGTTCTGGGCCCCAAGGGCCTGATGCCCTCCCCCAAGGCCGGCACCGTCACCCCCGACGTGGCCAAGGCCGTCACCGAGATCAAGGCCGGTAAGGTGGAGTACCGTCTGGACAAGACCAACATCATCCACTGCCCCATCGGCAAGGTCTCCTTCGGCGCTGAGAAGCTCACCGAGAACTTCAACGCCCTGATGGGCGCCATCATCAAGGCCAAGCCCTCCGCCGCCAAGGGTCAGTACATTCGCTCCTGCGTGTGTGCTTCCACCATGGGCCCCGGCGTGAAGATCAACGGCGCCAAGCTCATGTGAGTTATTTCGGAGCTTATTTGCCCCGAACCTAAAAAAGTTGTCATTTTCGGACAGGTCATGCTTGACATGGCCTGTCCGGAATGATATACTATTAGCCGTGTTCAAAGACAGCAGGCGGCGCAAGCCATAAGTCCTGCCGAGAATGCAGCCACAACGGAATGACTTTCTTTGTGCTGTTTTCGCTGCTTTGAATGCGGAAACAGCTTTTTTGCTGCGTGACTGCATCGGAAAAGTTGAACTCAAATTCAACGGAGGTGAATTCCAAATGCCTAACGCAAAGGTTCTCAGTGAGAAGCAGGC
>ERZ1643246.1201-NODE-1201-length-28933-cov-30.795311_pt1 | contig 28933 bp, 29 predicted proteins | sample MGYA00579265_ERZ1643246 | MGnify/ENA primary metagenome ERZ1643246 (study PRJEB29033, sample SAMEA4952261) | chicken gut metagenome | biome: Broiler Chicken; feature: Gastrointestinal Tract; material: Caecum | place: Ireland | collected 2018 | study: Broiler...
GAATATGACAACACTTTTTGGAAAAAAGTTGTTGCATTGGCAATGAAAATTTTGCGAAAAATTATATATCTACTAAAATTCAATAAAATACTTGCTTTTATTTATAAAATGTGATAAAAAGTAAATATATATTTTTGTATATGTAATAATTGGAAAGGAGATAAATATATGAAAAAAGCATTCATGTCTTTAAAGTTTCACGACGGTGAGGAGGACAAGAAAAAAATTGATGATTTAACAAATGCATTATTAGCTGCAGGAATTGAAAATGTGGTTATGGCAAGAGATGTAGAAAAATATGGTCAAGCAACTCTGCCAGAAGGAACAAAATTGATGCCTGATTATGCATTTCCTGCAATGAAAAAATGCGATATGTTAATTGTCGAATTTTCTGAGAAAGGAGTCGGTTTGGGCATCGGCGCTGGATATGCATATGCTATAGGGCTTCCTATTTACGTTATAGCTAAAACAGGAAGTGATATTTCTTTGACTATGCAAAATTTGGCCAAGGAAGTAATTTTCTATGACAATATTAATGATCTTACTGAAAAATTCAAGGAGCTGATGAATAATGATTAATGTTATTTTAGCATCAAAATCACCAATTCGAAAAACGATGATGGAAAAAGCAAAAATTCCTTTTGAGATTATTGTCACTAATGCTGATGAAACACCAGATTTATCAAAAACATTTGAAGACCAACTAAAAGATATTTCTATGAGGAAGGCTAAAGTTGTCTTCAGGCAAACAATTGATAAAGGAGAAAGGATTATAGTTGCAGCAGATCAAAAAATAGTTTTTGAAAACCTTATGTATGGAAAACCTAAAACTATCAATGAAGCTAGAACTTTAATCAAATTAATGGAAGGAAGCCGAAACATATATTCTTATGTTGGAAATTCCATCATATATGCAAATAATGAAACAATAATTAAAACAATAAACAATTGTGATATTGCCAGAATGTATATGGATAATATCACAGATGATGAACTTGAAAATTATTTAGCAAATAATCAACCACTAACTAAATGTGGTGGCATTAATATTGTTGATGCAGATTTCTTACACTTAGAAGATGGCAAAATGTCTACTGCAATTGGAATGACAGTAGAATATTTACAACAATTATTATCTTCTTTGTAATTTTTACAAAAAACTTTATTTTTATAAAGTTTAACTCGTTCTAATTGTTATCAAATTAGAACGAGTTAATTTTATTGTATAGGAAAATCGGCATTTATATTGACCACATGTGGATTTTTCCGTATACAGCACTGTTAGATTATTTTCTAATAATATTATTCCCATTTGAAACAAGTTCTATTGTACCTAGTTCATCTGTTCTATAAATTGTAGCTCCTAAATTCTGTAGCTTTTTTATAGTTTCATCACTTGGATGCCCATAGTCATTATCTTTCCCTACCGAAATTACTGCAATTTTAGGAGAAATTTGTTTTAAAAATTCTTCTGAAGAACTTGTGTCTGATCCATGATGTCCAACTTTTAATACATCTGTTTTTGGCCATTTTCTAGTTTCTTCATTTTCTGTCTCTGCATCTCCCATAAACAGAAAACTTGTATTTCCAAATGTTATTCTAGTTATAATTGATGATAAATTTAAATTATTTTTATCCAATATACTATCTGTCATAAATTCGCAATTTGCATTACCAAGTAAAAATGTATCTCCTTTTTTGGATTCTGAAATTTGAAGATTTTTATTTTCTATTTCTGTTATCACATCTTCATATGTTTTTGTATTTGTAGTAATTGTGGGCATATATATTGTACCTATATCTAAATTTTTAATAACATCATCCATTCCTCCTATGTGATCTTCGTGTGGATGTGTTCCTATTACATAATCTAGCTTAGTAATCCCTTTTGATTTTATAAATTCTACTACATCGTCTCCATCTCCATTATTTCCTGCATCAATTAGCATTGCTTTATCTTGAGTTGTAATTAAAATACTATCTGCCTGTCCTACATCTATATAATCTATAACTAGATTTTCGCCTGCTGGGACTTGAGTATTTTGATTTTCTATTTGGTTTTCTGTATTATTTTGTGTCTGTGTTTCATTGACTGTTATATTAAGTCCTGCTATTTCACTTATTGTATTTATAACCTTTGGATTTGCTCCAATAGCTATTAAAACTATAACAACTAATGTTAAAATTAATCCTATAATTTTTCTATTTTGTCCTTTTGTACTTCTCTTTCCTCTTCTTCCCATTTTCTTTTGCCCCTTTTTTGTATATTTTACTTCCATAAATTTTTCGTTTTTTGATGAATTTGTCTAGAAATTTCTTCTGTTTTTTCCTTATCAAAAATATATTTTCCATTAATGCATTTTAAAATACTACCTTCTTCTAAATTATCTGGTAATTTACTTTTATCAACATTTTCCATCTTTCCTGTTTTTCTATTTTCCAGAACTGCTATATTTCCTTCATATCTGTCTAACGTGTATTCTTGAACTGCATCAAGTTTTTGTGCTAATTCTAATTCTTCACTGCTTATATTAGAATTTTTTAGTAAATTTTTTTTCTCTAGTTTGTCATTTTTTATATCTTCTAACGTTTCTTTTATCGCTTCACCTAAGTTTTGCAATATGTCCATTAATTCTCCTCCTTCCTACTTTCCTAGCTTAAAGAGAATTATTATTAAATAATAGAATTTTAAAATATATAATTATATTACTATTTTTTACGAATTTTTTCAAGAAAAAAATAACAGTTATACAATAAATTATTATCTTCTCGAGCAAATTAAAATTTAATTGTATTAAACTGTTATTTTTAATATATTTAATTATTTTTATCTTTAAAAATTTTTACCATATCGCTAAATGTCATTTTTGTTCCATAATTTAATATTGCATTTGTATAAATCTTTATTGCAACTTTTGCAATAATTAATATCGTTACAACTAATATTGCAATAGAAATTATTACATCTGTTGTACTTGCAATTCCCATCATAATTCTAAAAGGCATACAGAATGGTGAAGATATTGGGAACATTGATGCAAATACATTTAAACTACTTGTTGGATTCATCATTGTAAAATATGCTAAATAAAATCCTATAACTGCAAGTAATGCAACTGGTGTATTTGCTGATTGTATATCTTCAGGTTTTGCAACTGTTGAGCCTGTTAATGCATACAAAAGAGCATATGCAAAATATCCTAATATAAAATATATTATTGTAATAATTCCTAAATATGGTGTCATCTGAGTCATATCTAAAACAGATTCTAGTAATCCTGGCTCTAAAAATACTTTTGCAGAAACCAATGCTGTTAGCACTATTAAACAAATTTGTACCAAACCTACAATTCCTATTCCTATTGTTTTTCCCATTACTATTGTTTTTGGTGTTGTTGATGTAACTAAAGTTTCCATTATTTTTGATGTTTTTTCTGTTGTAATTGAGCTTGAAACTTGATATGCACAGAAATATATAGCATAAAATAATACCAAAGATAACATCATCATTACAAAAAGATTTCCATTAACTTCTTGGTCTTCTGCCTGTTCAATTGAATATTCAAAATTAGGTGTCAAACTTTGGATTTGCTCTTCTGTTAATCCCAATTTAGATATTTGCAAATTTGTATAAATAGAATTTAGTGTATTTATCAAATTATCTGGTACACCTGACATCATAGCCATATTCTTTACTATATATTTTACTGTATATTGATTTTCTGCTACCTTTTCTATTAATAAAGCTTCTGCTATTTCATCATTATTTATCCTCTCTTTTATTGTATCAATAGTTAAATTTTCATTTGTAACTTCCACATCATATCCTAAATCCATAGAATTTAAACTCTCTAGTGTTCTTTCAAATACATTTTCAGAATCAACTATTAATAGTTTTTCTCCTCCTGATGCAGTTTCCTCATTAGCAAAAAGTTTCATAATATTTGGTATATTAAAACCTATTACTATTAATACTAGTATTATTATTGTAGATATTATAAATGATTTTCTTCTTAACATTTCTTTTATTGTAAATGAAATTACTGTTCCTAAATTTTTCATATTTTTCACATTCCCTTCTAAAAACAATCAATTTGAAAAAGAATTAAATTTTGGCTAGACAAACAAATTTTAAATTTATGAGGCATACTTATGTACGTTGATTAAATTTCAAATGAAATTTAACAACGTCAAAATTGTAATTATTTTTCAAATTCACCTACCTTTTCTATAAAAATATCATTTAATGTCGGCTTCTTAATTTCAAATTTATTTACAACAATATTATTAGAAACCAATTTATTTAATAATTGGTGAGCATCTTTTTCATCTGTTATTTTTATAGAATACTCATTATTCTTAGAAAACTCTATTTGCATACTTTTATTATTTATGTATTTGTCTACAGGCTCTTCTGCCACAATCTCTATTCTATTTGCTTTGTAGCTTTCTTTTATTTCTTTCAAATTTCCTTGTAATACTGTCTTTCCCTTATTTAATATCAAAATATCACTACAAAATTCTTCTATTGATGCCATTTGATGGCTAGACATTATGATATATTTACCTTCTTTTACTAAATCAATAATAACATTTTTCAATATTTCTGTATTTACTGGATCTAATCCGCTAAATGGTTCATCTAAAACTATTAATTCTGGGTTATGCAATACTGATGTCATAAATTGAATTTTTTGTTGATTACCTTTTGATAATTTTTCAGCTGGCATTGGTATATATTCTTCTACTTTTAATACTTTAGCCCATTTCTTTATAGCATCTTCTGCATCTTGTTTTTTCATACCTTTTAATTCTGCAAAATACATTAGTTGGTCATGAATTTTAGTTTTTGGATATACACCTCTTTCTTCTGGTAAATAACCAAAATTTACATTTTCTCTGCTTACTTCTTTTCCATTCCAAGTAATTTCTCCAGTGTCCTTTTTCATAATTCCAAGCAACATTCTAATTGTTGTTGTTTTCCCCGCACCGTTTGTTCCAAGAAGTCCAAAAACACAAGGTTTATCAACTTCAAAAGAAATATCTTGTACAGCTTTTTTTCCTATAAATGTCTTAGAAACATTTTGTAATTTTAATCCCATTTTTACTATCATTCCTTTCTTAAGGCACAAATCCTATCCCTTTTTTAATTCCGTGCTTATTATAATATTTAATTAACTTATTTGCAATAGTTTTTATGACATCTTAAGAATTTTTGGTTACTGGATAATGGTTTTTGCTATTACGCAAAAAAGAAAAGTTGAAAAGCAACCTTTCTTAAGTATTTCTACCTAATTTGTCTTTTCAACTTTAACTTTTAAGTTTTCCCCATTTATATTTGTATCTATATATGTTACTTCTTCTTTATTATAGAAAATATTATTTGCTAATGTGTCATGTTTGATTGTTTCTTCAAATTTTTTGATTACTTTTTCTATTTTTTCGTTTTCTGCAACATATATGTTTATTCTGTCTAATACCTCAAATCCACTTTCTTTTCTCATGTTTTGTACTTTTGATAGTACTTCTCTTAGGATTCCTTCTTCTGCTAATTCTGGTGTTATTGTTGTGTCTAGAACTACTCCTATTTCTCCTTCTCCACTAAATGCAAATCCGTCTTTTCCTTGCATCGTTATAAGTAGATTTTCTTGGTCTAATCCTATTTCTGTTCCGTCTATATCTATGTATTCTATTTTTCCTTGTTTTACTTTATTTGCTAAGTCCATTTGGTTTTTCTTAGCTATTTCTTCTTTAATTTTTGGTATTAGTTTTCCATATTGCTTTCCTAATACTGGCAAGTTTGGTTTTATTTCAAAGTTTACATAGTCTGACATTTCTGCACCTAATTCTATTTGCTTTACATTTAATTCATCTTTTACTATGTCTGCATAATATTCTGGTAATGTATTTACTGATATTAGCATTTTTGATAATGGCTGTCTATTTTTGATGTTTACAGAGTTTCTTGCACTTCTTCCTAGTTTGACTATTTTATATGCTAAGTCCATCTCTTCTTCTAGTTTTTTATCAATTAATGTTTCGTCTACTTCTGGCCATAAGCATAAGTGTACACTTTCTGGTGCATTTTTATCTAGGTTTACTACTAGGTTTTGATAGATTTCGTCTGTTATAAATGGTACAAATGGTGCTGATATTTTACATAGTGTTACTAATACATTATATAGTGTTACATATGCTCCAATTTTTTCATCATTTAGTTCTTGACTCCAAAATCTTTCTCTATTTCTACGTACATACCAGTTTGATAGCTCATCTGTAAAGTCTTCTATTTGTAATGCTGCTCCTGTTATGTCATATTTATCTAGTTTTTCTGCAACTTCTTTTACTAATGTGTTTAATTTTGAAATAATCCATTTATCCATTACATTTTTAGATTTAAAATCACTATATTTTAATGGATTGAATTGGTCTATTTCCGCATATAACACATAGAATGAATATACATTCCATAATGTGCTTAAAAATCCTCTTTGTGTTTCTTGAACATTTTTTAATCCTAATCTTGTTGGAAGCCAAGGGGCACTACATGTATAGAAATGCCATCTTGTTGCATCTGCACCTACTGTGTCCAACAACACCATTGGGTCTACACCATTTCCTTTTGATTTTGACATCTTTTGTCCATGTTCATCTAATACATGTCCTAATACTATACAGTTCTCAAATGGTGTTCTTCCAAATAATGCTGTTCCTATTGCTGTTAATGTATAGAACCATCCTCTTGTTTGATCTACTGCTTCTGATATAAATTGTGCTGGGAAGTTATTGTCAAACATTTCTTTATTTTCAAATGGATAATGCCATTGTGCAAAAGGCATTGATCCTGAATCAAACCAACAGTCAATTACTTCTTTTGCTCTTTTCATTTTGCTTCCACATTTTGGACATTTTAAATATACATTATCTATATATGGTTTGTGCAATTCTATATCGTCTGGGACATCTATTCCTTTTTCTTTTAATTCTTGAATAGATCCTATACATTCTCTATGTCCACATTCCTCATTCTCACAAGTCCAGATTGGAAGTGGTGTTCCCCAATATCTATCTCTTGAGATTCCCCAGTCAATTACATTTTCTAGGAATTTTCCAAATCTTCCTGTTCTGATAGTGTCTGGATACCAGTTTACTTTGTTGTTGTTTTCAACTAATTCATCTCTTAGTTTACTCATTGCAACAAACCAACTTTCTTTTGGATAATATAAAAGTGGTGTATCACATCTCCAACAATGTGGATATGAGTGCATATGTTTTTCTTTGCTGAATAATTTGTTATTTTCAGCAAGCCATTTGCATATATCTTCATTACAATCTCTTACAAATTTTCCAGCCCATGGTTCTACTTCTTTAACAAATTTTCCTTCTTTATCAACTAAGTTAACAAATGCAATTCCATTTTGTTTTGCAACTAAGCTATCATCTTCACCATATGCTGGTGCAATATGTACTATTCCTGTACCATCTGTTAGTGTTACATAGTCTCCATGTATTACTTCAAATGCTTTACCTTCTATTTTAGCAAATGGCATTAATTGCTTATATTTTGTTCCAAGTAATTCTTCACCTTTGAAAGTTTTTACAATCTCATATGGTGTTTCTTTTAATACTGCTTCTAATAAATCTTTAGCTAAAATATAATTTTCATATTTTGGTTCATCATCTGTTCCTATATTTGCCTTTACTTCTACATATTCATAAGATTTATTTACACAAAGTGCTAAGTTTGATGGAAGTGTCCATGGTGTTGTTGTCCATGCTAAAATATATGTATTGTCTTTTCCAACAACTTTAAATTTAGCAATACATGTTAAATCTTTTACATCTTTATATCCTTGTGCAACTTCATGTGATGAAAGTGCTGTTCCACATCTTGGACAGTATGGCATTACTTTGTGACCTTCATACAATAGACCTTTTTCCCACATTTGCTTTAATGCCCACCATACAGATTCTATATAATCATTATGATATGTGACATATGGATGATCCATATCAACCCAGAATCCAACTTTGTTTGTCATTTCTTCCCACATATGAACATATGTGAACACACTTTCTTTACACTCTTTAACAAATTTCTCTACACCATATTCTTCAATTTGTTGTTTTCCTGATATTCCTAATTTCTTTTCTATTTCTAGCTCTACTGGTAGACCGTGTGTATCCCAACCAGCTTTACGAATTACTTGATAACCTTTCATAACTTTGTATCTTGGTATAATATCTTTGATTACCCTAGTTTCAATGTGACCTATGTGTGGCTTTCCATTTGCTGTTGGAGGGCCATCATAAAAAGTAAAATATCTTTTTCCTTTATTCATATCAAAGTTTTTTTGAATAATATTATTCTCTTTCCACCTTTTTGCAACTTCTTTTTCCATTCCGGCAAAACCATCTTTTAACTCAACTTTTTTGTACATAAAAATACCTCCTTTAATTTTTGGTTTATATATAGGGATTTTAAGGACCGTCCCTAAAACCCTACACGCAAAAAACTACTTCATCTATAGGACGAAGTAGTTTCCGCGGTACCACCTAATTTAGCATAATATATGACAAATTATATTATTACTCTCTCATTTCTCTTTAACGCAGAGTTACGACTAAATTTACTTAAATTAATTTTTTCGATTTAGTGACTAATAAGGTGATAATAAATAGTTTTTACTTACCAAATTCACAGCTTCCTTTGGCTCTCTTTAAGATATTTCTATTTATGTTGTCCTTATTTTTGCCTTTTCTTTTTAATTTTTAATATTATATCACGATTTTAACAAAAATCAAGTATTTGTTTTAATCTTTTTTCTTGTTTTGTTAAATATAAGTAACCTATTAATGCTTCAAATGCCGTTGAATACATATATTCTTGTACATTTGCATTTTTTGGCAAATGATGATTTTCTGCATTTCTTCCTCTTCTTACTACATCTTTTTCTTCTTCTGTTAATTCTTCATATATTTTATTTAGTGTTTCTGCTTGTGCTTTTGCTTTTACTTTTTTTATTGCTTCTATATGTAAATAATGTGGTTTTAGGTTTGTTTCATTTACTAGTTTGGTTCTAACATATAATTCATATACGCAATCTCCTATATATGCCCATGTTAGTGGTGGCATTAATTTTACTTCTTCTACTGTTCTTTTTATTTCTAGAAATTCTTCCATTTTATTTCACCTTTTCTAATGTTATCTTTCCTAGTATTCCATTTTTAAATTCATCAATTATCATTCTAGATGTTTTTTCTTCGTCTACATTACCACCTGATATTAAGCATTTTCTTTTTCTTCCTATTTCTAACATTATTTCATATATATTTTCATTTTCTGCTCTATCTTGTTTTAAAATTGTTTCTATATATTCGTTTGTTAAGTTGTATCTTTTGCACAAATTCTCTCTATAGTTTTCTAACAAATATTTTACTAGTTGATATGCAATTTCTACTTTATCTAATATTTCTTCTTTTATTGTTCCTGTAAAAGCTAAATTTAATGCTACTTCTTCACTTTGAAATTTAGGCCATAATACTCCTGGTGTGTCTAATAATTCAATTTTTTCGTTTATTCGTATCCATTGTTTCTGTTTTGTTACTCCCGGTTTATTTCCTACTCCTGCGCTACTTCTTTTTGATATCCTATTTATAAATGATGATTTTCCTACATTTGGTATTCCCAATATCATTACTCTTGTTTTTCTTCCTGTTCTTCCTTTTTGTGCTAATATTTTTTGTTCTTCTTCCATCATTTTTTCTACTTCTTTTATAAAGTTATTTATTCCTTTTCCTGTATTAGAATCTGTGAGTACTGCTGATATTCCTTTTGATTTAAAATATTGTAGCCATCTATCATTTTCTTTTTCATCTGCTAAGTCACACTTATTAAGTACTATAATTTTTTTCTTATTTTTTGTTATTTCTTCGATATCTGGATTTCTACTTGATATTGGTATTCTAGCATCTAATAGCTCTACTACTATATCTATTATTTTTAAATCTTCTATTATTTGTCTTTTTGTTTTTGCCATATGGCCTGGATACCAGTTAATATTCATATTATCGCTCACTATTCTCACTCTCCTGCTTCTCTACTTATTTTTTTAAAATGCCCCTTCAATTAATGGAGGGGCTAAATAATACTATTAAATTTTTTGATTTATAATATAACATACTTTCAGTCACTATAAACATTGTGTATTAGAAGAGCTTTTATAAAGTTCTATAATTATTTTTATCTGCTCTTTCATCTAATTCACGATCGAATTTTTCATTTTTGTAGAACCAGTCTGTCTTTTTATCTACTGGATGTTCTTTTCTTCCTCTATCTAATAATAGGTCTATCAAAACTGCTAGAGGTATTATTATTCCTATAATTGATAACATTAAATCTGCAGATTGCCCCATAGTTAATGTTTCTCCAGATGCTAAAATTCCTATTTTATCTGTTATGTCTCCTCCAAAGTATACTGCATGTAATCCTAAATATAATAAAGGTCCTAGTAGTTTTCTTTTTACTACTAATATTGCACAAAGCAAAAACAAGAATAATAATACTACTTCAAAAGTTTGATTTATTGGGACAATTCCCATAAAATCTTTTCCTAGTTGTGCCATTATTGTTATTACAATTCTTAGCAACCAAAATATTATCATAAACATTAATAATAAATATGTTGAAAATTTACTCATTTGTTATTCCCCCTATATTATCTTATAACTATAAGTTTGAGTTATATAATAGAACAATAGCGGGCTTTTTTGAACATTTTATCTGTTTATAACATTTTAAAGCCCGCGTAATTGTTCATGCGCCAAATTTTACATTAGTAAAATTTGTGTGCAACTGTATTTTTTAAATTATAGGAAATTACATTTCCTATAATTTAAAAAATTGGCAGACTAAATTATCTGCCATTATGATTTTAGTCAACAAAATCGAAATCATCTTTGAATCTTTCTTTAAATATTTCAAAAACTTTGTTTAGTGTATCTTCATTTTCAACACTTACATATGATTCTTCTTCTGAATCATCGTCTGTATCTTCAACTTTTAAGATTACAACTTCTCCTTCTTCCTCTTCTCCTTCTTCTGTGACTGGTAATAAAACTATATATTCTTCGTCTTCATAATCAATTAAATCTAAAAATTCAAATTTAACCTCATTACCATCTTCATCATTTAGTATGATTATATTATCTAGTTCTTCTCCTTCAAAATTTTCGTTTTCGTCCATATTATTTCTCCTTTCAATTATTTTTTTACTTTATAGGAAAGTGCATTTTTTAATGCATCTTTCCGTATAAAGCAAGGTTAAGCTACATTAGTCCGCCCGAACGAAGTGAGTGGCATATGTTTTGCTTTGGCTTCAAAGACTAACATAGCAAAACGCTTTTCTTATAATAATATAATATTAATATCTACATTTTTTTGCTTAATATGCAAATATTAAATATAATATACATTATTTAATAAAAAACTGCAATACTATTTTTATATAATATTTTATTTTTTTATTTTTGTATGTTGTTTCTTTTTAAATATGCTTCTAATATGTATACAGCTGCAATTGTGTCTACTATTTCCTTTTTCTTTGATTTATTAACATTTAATAAATTCATAGTTTTTTGTGCTTCTACTGTTGTTAATCTTTCATCCATTGTATCTATTTTTAATTTGTTATATTTACATTTTAACTTATGAATAAATTTTTCTGTTATTTCTGTTCTTTGAGATTTTGTACCATTTAAATTTAATGGTAATCCTACAACAATTGTATCTATATCATATTTTTCTAATATTTCATCTAGTCTTTTAAGCACATTTTTATCAGAATTATTTCTTTGAATAGTTTCTAATCCTTGTACAGTTATATTTAATTCGTCTGTGATTGATACTCCTACTCGTGCTTCTCCATAATCAATTCCTAATATTCTCATTATTCTTCTATTCCTATATAATTTTTAACCATTTTTTCTAATAGTTCATCTCTTTCAATTGTTCTTATTTTATTTCTTGCATCTTTATGGCTAGTTATATATGTAGGATCTCCTGATAAAATGTAACCTACTATTTGGTTTATAGGATTGTATCCTTTTTCTTGTAATGCTTCATAAACTTCTTTTAACACTTCTTTTGTTTTAGCATTTTCTGCTTTTTCAACTTCAAAACTCATTGTTTTATCAAAATTCATATTTTTCCTCCTTTTTAGTTAAATATTTGTAATTTCGCTTTCTTTTTTATCTGCATGGTCTAAGTAGTCTTCTAGCTTTTTCAATAATTCTTCTAATCCTGTTCCTTTATAATATGTTGCTAATGCAAAATTTAATACTGGTTTTGCTTGTTGCCCTTTTATGATTTCTCCTTCTTCATTTTTTAAACTGACTACTGTGTTTTCTATTGTTGCTTTTATATCATTTAAGAAATCTGCAACACTATCTATATTTACTCCTGAAAATGCAATTACAAATTTAGGTCCCATATATCTTACAAAAACATATGTATCGGCTATATTTTCTTTAATAATATTACTTACTTGAGTTACAACTTCATTTCCAAGTTCTCTTGAGCATTTTTTATTTATTTCTTCTAGATTATTAATTCTAAACATACATATTGTAGAAGTAGTATATTGATCAATTACTCTTTTTCCTTCGCCATATAGATATTCTTCTGAGTTTAACCCTGTAAATAAGTCTTGTCTTACAATTGCTTCTAATGTTCTTTGATGTGTTACTGTTTTTAATACTGATACTATATTTTCTTTTATTACTTCTAGTACAGTTGTATCTACATTGTCAAAGTCATGTGGTGTTCCACTTTCTATAATCCAGTATCCTATATATACATTATCTATATATAAAGGGAAAAATATAGCTGATTTTGCTCTTCCAAATTCCATTTTTTGATATGGTAATCTTTCATTTTCATTATTTACTGTAACATATTTTGGTATTCCTGATGATATGCTATCTTTAAACATTTCTACATCTTGTAAGCTTTTTAATGATTCCCAATGTCTTTGGTCAACATTTGAAGCTTTTATTATATATTCTGCACCATCAAATACTACTATTGTTGAATATTTTATTTCATATTTTTCTATTAATATTTCGTTTATTTTCTTTATTTTTTCATCAACTGATGAAGTTTCTCCAATAGTATTTATAAAATCTTGAACAACAGATAAATTTGTTATTTTTTGATTTATATTTTTAAAAGTTTGTATTTTTTTATGGATGCTTAGGTTATATATTATTAAACCAATTACTACAATTATTAGTATTACTACAATTGCTATCAGCACTTTTCTTTTCCCCCTTAATGTTTACTTTTAATATTTTCTCATTTGATTCAATGTTGAATTTATACTAGGTGAAAAACCGTTATTATTAACTGTTGGTGGCTTATATGTAGATTTTCCAGATATTAATGGATAAACTACATTTGATAATTCATTTAATGATTGCATTATATTTTTTGGATATCTTTTTAATGATATATCACAATCAATCAAAGATCCTAAATAATTTGCATATACATCTTGGTCAAATGGTATTGATATGTATTTTATTAATGTTCTATCAAATAATTCTGTCATATATGACATTGCTGGGTCATTATAATATGCCATTCCTCCTATTATTGCTTGTTCATTAATTCCTCTTACTTTTACAACTTTGTTCAAGACTATTTTTAATTTTGATTCTTCTAATATGTTTTTAGCTTTTAGTTCTCTTAAGAATGCTGTTAGAGGTTGTATTGTTAAAACATCTAATGATTGTACTAAATATATCTCTTGTGCTTGTTTAAAATAGTTAAATGGTGTATCAAAATCACAGTCCACTAATATTAATGAATGATTTTTTACTAGCGTTTCTAATATTTTTCCAGAATATTTAATTGAGTCACTTTCATTTGGTAAGTCTGTATAAACTGTTAAATTCTTATTTGCTTTTATTCCGTTTGCTTGTCCTTGAATTAATCCATCTATACATTGAGAAGATATTTTTCTTAGTTCTTCTTCATTTTTTGTATAAATGTAATATGCATTTCTATTTTTTGTTGTATCTAAAATTGCTGTATTTATACCATTTGCTGATAAGATTTGAGCTATATTATTTATTATGAATGATGTTCCATTTTTACTTGTTCCTACAAAACAAGCTATCTTTTTATCAGATGTTAATAGATTTGAAATGTCTACATTATCTATTTCTTCTGCTTCATTTTTAGCTAAGTAATTTTCACTTGTTGGTTTATATTGGTTATTATTGTAGTCGTTATTTGATACATTATTATTAGAATAATTAGTAGGAGTATTACTTTTTGCAGAGCTACTACTATTTATTACTCTAATTGTTTCTTTTTCATCAGCCCAATCATCGTCATCTATTCCTGGTAACTCAATATTGTTACTCTCTTGTGAAGTATTGTAATCATCAAATCCTGGTAATACTGTGTCATTTTCAGGCTCTTTGCTATCGAAATCTTCAAATCCTGGTAATATTGTATCATTTTCATCTTTTTGGCTGTTGTAATCATCAAATCCAGGTAAGACTGTATCATTTACGTTAGCATTAGAATCTTCGAATCCTGGAAGAACTGTGTTTTCTTCTTCCAATTTTTCTTTTTTAGGTGGTCTTCCTCTTCCTCTTTTTGGTTTTTGAACTTCTTGTTCTGCCACTTGTTTTTTAGGTGGTCTTCCTCTTCTTTTCTTTGGAGCTTCAACTACTACATTTTCATTTACTGGTTCAGTTTTTATTTCTTCTACACTAGTTATTGGTTCTTGTTTTACTTCTCTAGTTTGTGTCATCTGCGTAGCTTCTGGCTCTACTATTTTTTCTATTTCATCTATGTTATTCTGTGTTTGTACTACTTTTGGCGCTCTTGTTAATCTTCTTTTTCCTTCTGTTTTTATAGCTGATGGTATTACAACTGGGTTAGATAAAATATTATCATGATCTTTCAATTTCAATAATTTTTCAGTTGTACCTTTATTTACTTTTTCAACATTTTCTGGCTTTCTTAAGTTTTTAGATACTTTTTTATTATATGATATAAGTTTCTGATATTTTGGAGAACTCTCTTCCAATACTGCTCTTACATTAAGTGGCAAAAATTTACATATAACTTTTAATTGCATATCATTATATTGTGCTGCAATATTGTCAAAACTCTCAACATATTTAGCTTCATTTTTTCCTAATCTTTTAAAATGTGCTAATATATTCTGTATTTCTACTTCACTGACATCATTTTCATTTTCTGGCTTATAATTAACATCTTCTGATTCTATTTTATAATATGTTTTTGCATCTCTTTTTGAACGTGGTTTACGTATTAGATTACATACTTCTTCTATACTTCTATCATTTCCAATTACTGCATTGTAAATTCCTATGCCAAAAAACTTAGATAACATTTGATCTGATTTTGTTCTTCTGTCAGTGCATATAAGTACTATTGGTATACTATCTCCATCTTGATTAAATGCTTCATCACTAATTCCATCTAACTTTTCAAATATAAATTTATCTATTTGATCATATTGTGTATGTGAAAAAGTTTCCAAATCTTCGCTTATGACTATTCTGTCATAAGTTTTATCTCTTTGTAATTCTTTTAATATTGCATTAAAGTAATATACATTTTTATATGAAATAATTTCTTTATATTCTTTTTGATATCTTTTTACTATAGACTCTGATATCTCTTCATTACTTACAGCAAATAGAACTTTCATTTGTTACCCCCTTCCAAATTTAACAAACACTGCGAATGCTAGTGGTAAAATTTGGCATATTATTAATATTGTTACAAAAGATACTATAAGTCCCATACCTCTTTCTAGGGTATCTAACTTTCTAATACCTATTACATATTTATGTATTGCCCCAATAGCAATTCCTAAAAAGCAAAATGGGATACTATAAATTCTTACTAGATTCAATATATAAGCTACCATTCCATATGTGTCATCTCCATATTTTTCTTGGTAATCTTCTAATGATTTTGCTTGATTATCTTTTATTTCTATCAATCGGCTTTCTGTTGTATCGTCTATTACTTCGTTTGCTGCTAAAGCTTTATTGCTAAATAAGAAAAATGTGAAAATCAATGCTATTATTGAAAATAGTACTATCTTTTTCTTCATTATTTAAAAGCCCCTTTCTTTATCTATTATCCAAAATAATCCTATAATAATATTTACCTCTATATCATACAATAACTTTGGAAAAATAGCAAGGAAATTTACAAAAAAACTACAATTTATTATATAAATACTGCATTTGCTTATATACCGCATTTGCCCAGTTTTTATCTGATGCATATTTTGCATTTACTCCTGAAAGAGTTGGAGATGTATAATATTTTCCTGATGCTGTTTCTCCTCCGTATATACTTGTGCCTTTAGGGTTTAAGTAGTATTTAACAAATACCCTTGCAATCAAATCTATGCTTTCTGAATAATCAGAAAATGTATATGCTCCATTATATGGGTTAGAGTCATATGCTCCATATCCAAATAAATTATATTTATTTTTAGAGATTTTAGATGTTCCCCATCCACTTTCATGTATTCCTACTGCTGCAACAAATAATCCATTTATATTATATTGCTTCTCTATGTAATAAAAATATTCTGCATTGTCTTGGAATACATTATTCACATCTTTATCATCAGTTAATACTTTTTTAAATTGTTCTAAACTTAATCCACTTGGTTTATTTAGATTCATTCCAAAACTTAATTTCTGAATATTTTGGTTTGATGCTTGTCCTGCACTTTCGTTATTATTTATTTTTTCTTCATAATCTGGTTCTAAATATGTAGTACATTCTTGTTCAACCCAGCCTTCTACGCTACTAGATAGAACTCTATACCAATTTTGAGTAATTTCCAAAACTTCAAGTTTTTCATCTGTTTTTAATGTTGCAACTTTTTTAGATTCCATATTTGGCTCTGACATGACTGATAGCATATCTGATGTAACATATACATTGTCACCAACTTTTACTTTTTTGTTACTTGTGGTCTTTCCTCCACCTATTTCTACAACTTTATTTAATGTTGCTTTTGTCATTACAGCATCAATTTGTTCTTCTGATATTAATTGATCATCATGATATGTTCTTTTTATTGTTATTTCTTGTGTTCCTTTTCTTCCTTCTTTAACAACATATGATATACCTTTTGGAATATCTGGATTTACATTATATGTTGTTAAATATTCTAGTTCTTGTTCTTCTCTAGTTATTTCTTCTCTATATCCTGGCTTTGAATTTTCATTTATTATACTATCAATGTCTATTTCATTTGCTTCACTTATTTTTATATTTTCTGGTTCTGAATCAGTTTCTTTTGCATATGTTTCATTATTTGTAAAATATAGGTTATAAAACATAAACATATATAATAAAATAATAATGCCTGCCATAAAATATAAAATATTCTTTATTGATAACTTTATTTTATATGTCTTTTTTTCTTTTGATTTCATTAAACATCACCTGTCTATATTTTAATATTTATGCAGTTTTTTGTCAATTTAAAAAGATTAGTTTTTTTTGGTAATTTTCCACATACTTTGAGTTAACTCTTGATTTTGTGGCTAAAATGTAATATTATAATATTGCTTTTATTGGCATTAAAGGAATCTTAGGTTGAAAAATAATTATAATTTTGGCGTCGCGCAGTGGCGAACTTCGTTTGAAATTTAATCAACGTACACACATACGCCTCATAAATTTCAGACTTGTTTTCCTAGCCAAAATTTAATTCTTTTCCAACCTGATTTGTACATTAAAAAGGAATGATTGTAAAAATGAAAAATAAAAAATCAAATACTAAAAAGACTGAAAGATTAGAAAAAATTGATACTAAAAAATTTATTTTATTATGTATTGCAATTTTTTTAATTATTATTTTATGTTTTCTTTTATACTATTTCATTTCAACTAGTATGAGAAAAAATAATTATGAAAATTCATTGTTGTCATTTGCTGAAAAGAATGAGAATACTATTTTTTCTATTGATAGAATAGTGTTTTTTAGTAGTAGTGATTCTAAAAATAAATCTAGCAGTAGAACTAATTTCACAATAGAAAATTTGTATGCATTTACTGATATTGCTTTATTTATAAATAATCATTCTGATGAAAATACTTTGGAAAACACATTAAAGGATGTAAGGATTAATAATATAAATTTTACAAAATTACCAACTAGTCGGAAATCCTAAATTATATTATAAAAATTTAACTTCTTTCGCAAGTCATGCTTTTGATGAAAATAATTTGATTAATGGAGAATTGAATTTTGAGATAACTTCTGAGAATACTGCTGATTTGTCTAAACCTGTTTTATATAACAATTGTGCAAATCCGATTGTTTTATCATATGTTAATGATAATATTAAGTCTGATTATACAATTACAGATACAAGTATTCCGATTGTTTATGATGGTTCTCTTCTTCAAAGATGTAATGTGTCTTTAGACTCTATTGCTTGTACTGTTTCTTTTGATATTGATATAACTAATAATAAGAATCAAAAATTTAAAACTACTGTTTATTTTGATATTCCTTATCAAGATGATTCTTCTTCTATTTATGATGGAAGTATAACTTTGAGAAAAGATGTAAATTATAATTTTTATAGATATGAATAAATTTAATTATATATTATAATATACTAATATTTTAAATTGAAAGGTCGTAATATTATGAGCAAAGATTTATCAGTTGCAGAAAAATTAAAAACTAAATACCACAAATGTGAAGAAGTAACAAATTTTAAAGATATGCTTGAAAGATCTGCAGAAATTTATAAAACAAGAACTGCTTTCAAATTGAAGGACAAGGATGGTAAAATATTTAGCCAAACATATGAAAGTTTTAAAAATGATGTTTTTGCCCTAGGAACAAAATTAATTGAAGATGGTTTTCTTGGAAAAAGAATTGCAGTTATTGGTAAAAATTCATATATGTGGGCTGTTTCATATTTGGCAGCTTCTATTGTTGGTATAGTTGTCCCATTAGATAAAGAATTGCATACTGATGATGTCATAAATTTCTTAAATGTATCAGAATCTTCTTGCATGCTTGGTGATGATAAAAATATCAGAGGTATATTTGAAAAATTTAATGATTTAAAAAATCAAAATATAGTTTTTATTAATTTTGATGACAAAGATGATCTAAAAAATAATTTTTCTTATTCTGCAAAATTAAAAGATGGATACTCTCTTTTAGAAAAAGGAAACAAGGAATTTGAAAAAATCAAAGTTGATCCTGATGAAATGAGAATTTTATTATTTACATCTGGTACTACTGGTAATGCCAAAGGTGTTTGTTTATCACAAAGAAATATTTGCTCTAACATTTTATCAACATATGGAATAGTAAAAGTACAGCGTAAGGATTTATTTTTCTCTGTTTTGCCTTTGCATCACACATATGAATGTACACTTGGATTTTTATTACCTATTTATAGTGGTGCAAGCATTTGTTATTGTGAAGGATTAAGACATATTTTAGAGAATATTAACGAATTTCATCCATCTGTTATACTATGTGTTCCTTTACTTTTGGAAAATGTGCATAAAAATATAGTTAAAAGTATGAACAAAACACTTCCTAAAAAATATCAAAAAGAAAATGAAAATCCTTTTGATGATTTACCTTTTATTATTAAGAAAGTTGTTAAAAGAAAAATCAAAAATACTTTAGGTGGCAGACTTCGTGTATTTATTGTAGGTGCTGCAAGTATTAACCCTAATATTATTAAAGATTTTGATAATTGGAATTTAAATACTTTACAAGGTTACGGTTTAACAGAATGTTCTCCATTAGTCGCAGGTAATACTGATTTTTATAAAAAAGAGGATAGTGCTGGTCTTCCTATTCCTAATGTTGAATATAAAATTGATAATCCAAATGATACTGGTGTTGGAGAAATATTAGTTAAAGGTCCTAATGTTATGCTTGGTTATTACAATATGCCTGAAGAAACTAATAAAGTTTTAAAAGATGGTTGGTTCCACACAGGTGACCTTGGTAAAATTGATGAAAATGGATATTTATATATAACAGGTAGATGTAAAAGTGTTATTGTTACTAAAAATGGAAAAAATATTTACCCTGAAGAAGTTGAATATTATTTAAATGATAGTCCTCTAGTTTCTGAATCTTTAGTTTTAGGAATGAAAAAAGATAATGATGATGAAACCTATGTTAATGCTCAAATCCTTCCTAATATTGAGGCTATTACTGAGTATTTAAAGGGGTCTGTTCCTACTAAATCAGAGATTAAAAAGTTGATGTCTGATGTCGTTGCTAGCGTAAATAGCAAATTGCCTAATTACAAGCACATTAAGAATTTTATTGTTAGGGATAAAGAGTTTGAAAAAACTACTACTCAAAAGATTAAAAGATATGGAGATAATATGAAGATGGAAAAATAATTTTTTATTTATTATAATACAAAAACACCTTTTTTCAAAGGTGTTTTTTGTTATCTTTGTGTATGTTGGGAAATTAGCAGCATCCTCCTCTATTTCCTCCACAACAGCAGCAGATTAATATTATAAGGATTAATATCCAGCAGCAGTCATCACCAAATCCAAAACCACCACATCCTCTGTTTTCTGGCATAGTCTAGACCCCCTTTCAAAAAGCTTTTTTCTTTCTTTTGTTGTTCCTTTGTATACTATATGATATGGTGGTAAGTTCAATTTGGTTACTACATTAATTGGATTTAATTTGAAATTAATTCATATTTTTTATTTGTTTTAAAAAGAAAAAAAGACTTAACAGAAATTTCTGCAAGTCTTGTTTGGTGGCTTCAAGTGGAATCGAACCACTGACACGGGGATTTTCAGTCCCCTGCTCTACCAACTGAGCTATGAAGCCATTTATATAAGAAAAGTGGCTTCGCCAGATGTGCATTTCGCTTCGCGAATATGCACAGCCAAGGAAACTTAACCTTGTTGCTCCGGAAATTTCTTGCGAAATTTCCTATGCAATAAAAAAATGGCGACCTGGAACGGGCTCGAACCGTCGACCTCTAGCGTGACAGGCTAGCGTTCTAACCAACTGAACTACCGGGCCGTAAAAACATGGTGGTCGCTATAGGGCTCGAACCTATGACCCCCTGCTTGTAAGGCAGATGCTCTCCCAGCTGAGCTAAGCGACCTTTTGTCCTTCCGACGAAATTTATTATACTAACTTTTTTATATATTGTCAAGAGTTTTTATAAATTTTTTAAATATATTTTCAGAACTTTCATTAAAAACCTCTACTTTGTCTTTATATTTGCGTAAATTCCTTTCAAATTTATTTTTTTCTTTTTCATAATCATTTGTCCATCTAAACATATTTTTTAACATTTCTTTATTTGGTATATAATTACATTTTTCTATTCCTAGTTTTTGCTTTAAATATCTTAAAATAATTCTTCTTCTCCTTATTCTTAATGGAATATCTATATATATTACTTTATCAGCCAAATCTAATAATATATATAAATTTTTCCTTAAAGTCCCTTCTATTATCCAATCGTCATTTTTATTTATTTGATTTATTATATTAATTTGTTCATTTTCTGTTCTTTTTATATTATTCTTATCATTATGAACTATTGAATCTATCTCATAATGCTTAATTCCTGTGTGCTCAGAAATCTTTTTAGCTACTGTCGTCTTTCCACTAGCTACTGGACCAATAATTAATATTTTCATTTTTTCTCCAATCTATTATAAAATGTTTTTAATTATTATTTTCTAATAATTTTGTCCAATTTTTAAAATAATTTATCTTTATAAATTTCTACTTGTTGTACCATATGTCCTATATTGCCTTCACCTGCAAATTTATCTATATCAAAGAAATTCTCATTTTTTTCTATCCAATATAATTTGTTTAACTCTTCTATTAAGTTTACTTCTTTATTTAATTTTCCTGCAAATACTTCTAACTCCATGTCCTGCATATTATATTGAAAATTCATTATATGAGTTAAATTAATTTCGTTTCTTTTTATACCTGTTTCTTCATTTAATTCTCTATATGCTGCTTCTAATTCACTTTCGCCTTTTTCAACTTTTCCTCCTACCAAGTTAAGTTTTCCTTTGTATGGCTCTTTTTCTCTTTTACACATTAGTATTTTATTTTCATCTTTATTATATACTATTATTACATTTAATTTTTTCATTTTATACTTCCTTTTATGACAAATTTTAATAATCTTTCAAATTATATGTGACTAGTTTATCTCCATCATATTCGAACTTAACTGTAAAGCAACCCATTTTTCTTTTTTGTTCTATGCAACATCAAATATTTTCCATCTTTTTCTATATAACATAATGTTGATAATATCATATAATCTTTCCTTCTATTTTTATACATTTTCTCTTAAATTAAACTTGTTTATCATTTCTTTAGTAGCAAATCCATTATGTTCTTTTACTTTTTCTAAAAACACTATCCCATCTAAATGGTCACATTCATGTTGTATATCTCTTGCTGTAAATCCTTTTACTTCTTTTACTATTTTTTCGCCTTTTTCATTATAATATGTAACTTCTATATTTGTATATCTCTCTACCTTTCCTCTTATATATGGAATACTTAAACATCCTTCAAATTCAGTATTGGTTTCTTCAGATAATTTTCTCCAAGTTGGATTTATCATTACTGTTGTTGGTATATCTTCACAATCCTTATATGTACATTTTTCTTTTTTTATTTGAATTATTATAATTCTTTTATTTATTCCAATTTGTGGTCCTGCTATCCCATATCCTTCTGTATAATTTAGTGTTTCTTTTAAATCTTCGATTTCTTCTAATACTTCTTTATCAATATTTTTTATATCTACTTCTTTACATTTAATACTTAATACTGGATCTCCAACTTCTCTTACTTTTAATACTCTCCCCATATAAACCCTCCTTAATTCTTTATAATATTATAATTTACACTTAAAATATTTTCTTCATTGTCTACTTGTATATGCATTTTGATATTATATTGTTCATCAATTAAACCTTTTATAAAAAATCTATCTAAAATCATTATATTTGATAATATTTTCTCTTTCTTTAACAATTCTTTAATTTCTATCCACTCTGATGTATTTTCTTCAAAGTTTTGTGGTTCTCCTTCTGATTCATTGCATAAAAATACATCAAAATCAAATATTCTATCTGGATATTCAATTATCATTTTTCCTTTATTTTTTAAATTTTTAATTTTAAGACCTGTTTCTTCTTTCATTTCTCTTATAGCTGTTTGCTCTGGAGTTTCTCCTTCTTCAATTTTGCCGCCTGGTATTTCATAATATCCTGCTTTTTTATTTCCTTCTTTATATTTTGTTACTACTACTTTATTATCTTTTATTAAAAAGCATCTAACTGCTTTTCTTATCGGCTTATCCATTTTTTCTCCTTTCTTCTCAATGGATTTTTATCAAACAATTTGCTCCAAATCCACTAAATCTTTTCCATTAAATGTAAGTTTTAATAAACATGGAGATGCAATATTTAACTCCTTGCCCTTATATTCTAATCTAACATTATTATTTACATTGCACCAATTTAATAATAAAAATTTGATTGTTCCTCCATGACTAATTAAAGCTACTCTTTTTTCTTTATATTTTTCTAAACATTCACTTAGAAATTCTGTCATCCTTTTATTAGTATCTTCTGCACTTTCTCCATCTGATGTTTTAAATTTGGGATATAATAATTGTTCTTGTGAAGGATCTCTTGTTTTTTTGTCTTTCATAAATATGGCTATTTCTTTTAAATTACCTAATTTTCTTTCGTTTAATCTATCATCTAAATTAATTTGCAAATTATTTTCATTTGCTATATATTTTGCTGTTTGTTTCGCTCTTACATAACTGCTACACCAGATGAAATCAATATTTTTAAGTTCTTTATTTTTACTTAATTTTTTTGAATCTTCTTCTCCTTTTATGGATAAAATTTCTTTTTCATTAATCATTTGACTTGTTTCATTAGTGTTTCTAATGCCTGTTTCATTTATTGTATCTGCATGTCTAATTAAATAAATAATTGTGTTCATATCTATTCCCCCAATTTTTTTATTAACTTTTTAATTTTCAATATATTTATTAATAATTAGTATTTCTAGTCAAATGATATGGCTTTAACTCTATATTTTTATTTTTTCCATAACTCCATATATAATCATTAATATCAATTGCACAAACTTTATTTTCTAATTTCTCTTTAATTAAATCAATTACTACAAGTGTGTTAGCTCTTATTTCTACCTCATATTCTGAATTTACTTCTATTTCTTTTTGGCTATCTATAATACTAGCTAAATTATCACTATATTCTAATATACCTAAACCTCTCATTACTTGTGGAATTTTATAATCGCTACATCCTACTAAATGAGAATAATCTACTTTTATATTTTCTTTTAGCTTTCTTATATGTAAGATATCAGATGTTAATAATTGTGCTAATTTATAGAAATAGATTTTTTTATTATTGTATATTCTTTCATCCTTAAAATTAGAAAAATATTTTACAATAATTTCAAATAATTTCGTATCAATAGTAGTATTTTTTATAAATTCATAAAAATTTCCATTCATTTTTTGATTAGCTATTTTGCTAACATTTTTTATAATATTATATCTCTCTTCAAATAATGGGATTTCTACATTTCCTTTTAATATTTTTCCAAATTCTTCTCTAGTTATATCAGAAAAATCAGTAGTATTCCTATTTTTTACATCATTTAGAATTGCATATAATAATGCAATACTTCCATCTTCTTTTCCATCATCTGTAGCTATTGTCCATTTAGGATTTCCCCAAAATGAAAAATCTATCGCTTCATATATTAATAAAAAGTTTATTATTGTTTCTACTGGTAAATCTAATAAATTATATGGAGAAAAGCTTAACCAATGTTTAGTTTCTACTTTTTCAATTTTTTCTACAAATTCTTCTAATCTTGTTTTATTTATTTTGACTGATTTTGAATTATTGCTAACATATTTGCAACTTTCAATTATTTCATCTAACATTGTAATTTTTCTCCTATCTTCTTTTTCTTCATCATTTTCCTTATATCACAGATTTACATTTTCTTCAATTCTAAAGTTGTAACCACTTCACAATGATTTGTAAAAGGGAACATATCAACAGGCTTAATAGTAGTTATGTCATAAAATTGTTCTAACTCTTTTAAATCTCTTACTAAAGTTGCTGGATTACAACTAATATAGATTAATTTTCTTGGTTTTATTCCTAATATATTTTGAATACTTACCTTGTCAAGACCTTTTCTAGGAGGATCTACCATTATGATGTCTGGAATTATTTTCTTTACATTAATTAAATTATCTAATATTTTCTCAACATCTCCAACAATGAATTCTGTATTGTTTATATTATTCATCTTTGCATTTTCTATGGCATCTTCTACTGCCTGCTCCACAATTTCAATTCCATAAACCTTTTTTGCAAATTTGCTCATAAGCAAAGATATTGTACCAATACCACAATACAAGTCAAAAACAATATCTTCTTTAGAAATATTTGCCGCTTCAAGCGCTATATTATATAATTTCTCTGCTTGAATTGGATTTACTTGATAAAAAGAAAGTGGAGATATTTTAAATTTAAAATCACCTAATTTATCTTCGATATAACCATTTCCATATAATACTCTATTACTTTTTCCCATAATTACATTTGTATTATCTGTATTGATATTTACCACTACTGTTTCTATCATCGGAAATTTGTTTATAATTTCATTAACTATGACATTTTCTTTTGAAAAACTTTGTCCATTAATAACCAAAACGCACATGAATTGTCCAGTTTTCAACCCGTTTTTTATTACTATATGCCTTAATAATCCATTCCTTGTATTCTCATTATAAATGCTTAATTTATTTTTTATCCATAAATCAAAAATATATTTTGCTATTCCTTGTGATTTTTCATTTTGTATAAAGCATTTATCTATTTGTATAATATCATGAGATCTGTTTGCAAAAATACCAAAACATGGCTTTCCTTCTTTATCAAATCCTACTGGATATTGTGCTTTATTTCTATAAAAAAATGGATTTTCCATACCTAAAGTATCTAAGACTTTTATTTCACTTTTTAAAGTTTTAGATACTAAACTTTGCACTGCATTTCTTTTAATTTCTAGAGTATAGTCATAATCTATATGCCTTAAACTGCATCCTCCACATCTTTTAAATGTACTGCAATCAACTTCCACTCTGTGTTCAGATTTTTTTATAATATTAGTAATTTTGGCAAATGCGTATGAAGTTAAAACCTTTAAAATTAATATTTCTACTTTTTCTCCTTTTAGTGCTCCTTGCACAAATACTGTAAATCCATTAATTTTTGTTATTCCTTCTCCTTCAAATCCATTATCTAATATTTCTACAACATATTTTTCATTCTTTTTTATATTTGATTCCATATTATCCTCACAAAATAAAATTTTTTCATTATTATATAATATCTAGTGATTTTTGTAAACATTTATTTGGATGAATTTGAAAAATTATGTAAATTGTGGTATAATATAAGGTAGGTCCAAATGGATACTTATAAAAAAATTTTCACAAAGGAGGGTCATTAATATGACTACTAATTTTAGAGAAATGCAACTGAACAGAGGCTTTGGATCGGTGATTTTCTTTTACAAATTTTATCATTGACATTTTTATAAAAAGATATTAATATATATGTAGTATAAATTAAAAGGATGTAGATGTAATGTTTCAATTGATTATAAACTTAATTTGTATTATAATAATCTTGTGTGGAATAATTTTAATATATGATGCTAGAACTATAACAAAGAAATTCTTTGGTTTTGGAGACCAGAATGAAGGTTCTACAGGACTAAAAATGATTGGTTTTATTCTTTGTATTGTTGGTGGTCTTATTATATTATTCATAAATTAACTTAAAAATCTTGACAAATAAATTATAAATGTGCTATTATAATTATTGTTATCATATGCGGATGTGGCGGAACTGGTAGACGCGCTGGTCTTAGGAACCAGTGCCAACGGCGTGGGGGTTCGAGTCCCTTCATCCGCACCAATGACGTTTCTGTTCGAACTAATAGAACAAAATTGATACAAAAATCAATCAGTAAAATGGTTGATTTTTTTCTTTTGCAAAAAATCATCCTAAAAACATAATGAAGGGATGGTGTAAAAATGAAGATAATTAAGCAAGAACTACAATTTGAGAAATGTCTAAAACAGCGAATTGAATTTATATGTGAGTTCTCAAAAGTTACCCCTACTTTTATAAATGGTAGTATTAGAAAATTAGAAAAAACTAACCTTACATATATTGAACCACATAGAGTAATAATTAAAAATACTACATTCTTAGTTTTTAATTATTCAAATGATGTGTATGTTTCAAACTTAACTAAAAAGATTAAATTATCAGAATTAGAAGAATATCTGAAAAATATATAACTGTAAATAATTGACATTTCTTTAAAACGTGATATAATATAGGCAATTAATTATGTATAGTTGTGCGTAAAGAACTATACAATTACGAGTACTTTGAAAATTCTATATTATATTACAATTATGTTGTATTTTTATAATACTATACAATAAAGAGATTTTAAGAGATGTCAGCTGTACTCGTGTACTATGATGTCTCTTTTTTGTTAGGAGGTTTGAAAATTGAGTGATGAAAAGAAAAAATGTGGGTTATATATGAGAGTGTCAACAGAAGACCAAGCTCGTGAAGGTTTTAGTCTGCCAGAACAAAGAGAAAGATTAGAAACTTTTTGTAAATTTAAAGGTTATGAGATAATAGATTATTACGAAGATGCTGGAATAAGTGCTAAAACTGGTAATTATAGACCAGAGTTTGAGAGATTAAAAAGTGATATAAAAGCTAAAAAGATAAATACTATTGTTGCTCTAAAGCTAGATAGAATAACAAGAAGTATTTATGACTGGGAAAATTTAATGACCTTTTTAGATGAAAATAATGCTTATTTAGACTGTGTTAATGATGAGATAAATACAACAAGTGCAAATGGTAAAATGATTTCAAGACTTTTAATGAGTGTAAGTCAAAATGAAATTGAAAGAACAAGTGAAAGAACAAAAATAGGTTTAGCAGGTGCAATAAAGTCAGGACATATTCCTCATATTGCCCCATTAGGCTATAAACACGAGGATAAGAAATTAGTAATAGATTATTCTACCAAAGATGTTGTAGTTAGAATATTTGATTTATATTACAATGGTTATTCTTATCAAAAAATAAGTAATTTATTTAATAATGAAAAAGTATTAGGAAAAGAAAATTGGAGAGATTCCACTATTGTTAATATTCTTGAAAATGAAATATACAAAGGAGATTTTGTTCACGGGAAAAGAACGAAACACCCTACCTATTATGAAAATGTAGTAGAGCCTATTATCTCAAAAGAAATGTGGGAAGATTGTCAAATACAGAAAAAGAAAAATTCAAGAAGTTATAAAAGAACATTGACATATTTATATTTACAAAAATTAAAATGTCCTAAATGCAATCGAATATTAGGTGGTAAAGCTACTACGAAGAAAAATGGAAATACTTATTTTTATTATTACTGTAATGACTGCAAAATTGAATTTAAAGAAAAAATTATAAATGATTACTTTAGTCAATTTATAGATGAATTAACAGAATATGACTCTGTTGTAAATCAATTCTTTTTGCCTATGATAAAGCAAAAATTTGATGAGCCTAAAGAACAATTAGAAAAAGAAATAAACGAGCAGAAAAGCAAACTTGAAAGAATTAAAAAAGCATATATCAATGGAGTTTTTGAATTAAAAGAATATAACGAAGAAAAGAAAATAG
>ERZ1643246.1202-NODE-1202-length-28915-cov-11.465766_pt1 | contig 28915 bp, 26 predicted proteins | sample MGYA00579265_ERZ1643246 | MGnify/ENA primary metagenome ERZ1643246 (study PRJEB29033, sample SAMEA4952261) | chicken gut metagenome | biome: Broiler Chicken; feature: Gastrointestinal Tract; material: Caecum | place: Ireland | collected 2018 | study: Broiler...
TTGTCAAGAACTTTTTTCATCTTTTTTACATTTTTTCTATTTCTTAACTGCTTTGCTTTAGCGACTTGATTATAGTATCATATATAAAATATAATGTCAACACTTTTTTTACATTTTTTAAAAAATTTTTTAAAAAAGTTAAAAAAGTACTAATACTTTAATAGTATTAGCACTTTTTTATATAATTATTCTTCAGTTACTTCTTCTTTTTGAGAATCTACTTCTTTAATACTTAAACTGATTTTTTTGTTATCTGTATCAATTTCAGTAATTTTAGCTTTAACAACTTGACCAATAGATAAAACTTCTTCAGCTTTAGCAATATGTTTTTGGCAAATTTGAGAAATATGAACAAGACCATCTACACCTTCTTCTAATTCTACAAATGCACCAAAATCTACAAGACGAACTACTTTACCTTCTACAATATCAGAAAGGTGATATTTATCTTTAGCTAAAACCCAAGGATTTTGTTGTGCATCTTTTAAAGAAAGAGAAATTTTATTTTTTTCTTTATCTGCTTCTAAAACATAAACAGTTACTTTATTGCCTTCTTTTAATACATCACTAACTTTTTTAACTCTACCCCAAGAAAGTTCAGAAATATGGATAAGTCCATCTACTCCACCAAGGTCTACAAAAGCACCAAAGTCTACAATACGACTAACAGTACCCTCTAATTTATCACCAGCTTTAATATTATCATAAACTTTAGCTTTAGCTTCATCTTCCATAGCTTGAACTAAATCTCTTCTACCAGCAATTATACGACGTTTAGCTTTGTTAAACTCTATAATGTTAAAATCAAGTTCTTGTCCTTTAAAGCTACTTAAATCTTGAACAAATTTATTTGAAATTTGAGAAGAAGGTACAAATACTCTAACACCATTAATGTTAGCAACGAGACCTCCTTTAATAATATCAACTATTTTACCTTTTAAAACAGTTTTATTATTAAAAGCTTCTTCTAATTCATCAAAACCTTTATTCATTTCTAATCTTTTTTTAGATAAAACAACATTTCCATCACCATCATTAACTTTGATAACAAAAACTTCAATTTCATCTCCAACAGATACTTCACTTGCTAAATTTACATTAGGGTCATTAGAAAATTCTGATTTTTCAATAACACCATCTGCTTTATATCCAAGATTAACAAATACTTCATTCTCTGTAACTCTTATGACACTACCTTTAACAATATTACCATTATGTAATGGTTTAAAACTCTCATTTAACATTTCCTCAAAAGACATATTTTCCATTTCACTCATTTTATTTAAAGCCTCCTTTATTATAGCTGGTGGTGTTGAAGCACCAGCAGTTATTCCAATTTTACCATTTTTTTTGAAAATATTCAACTGTAAATCTTTAATTGTTTCACATAAATAGGTATTTTCACAATTTTTTTTACAAATTTCATATAATTTTTGTGTATTTGAACTATTAACATCACCTAATACAATCATATAATCAACTTGTTTAGATAGTTCTAAAGCCTCTTTTTGTCTATCATTTGTAGCACTACATATAGTATTAAATACTTTTATATTATCATTTTTTATTATATTTAATAATTTTTCAAATATAGTTGTATCAAAAGTAGTTTGAGAAACTAAAACATACTCTTTGTTATCTTCAATATTTAATTTTTCAAATTCTTCTAAACTATTAGCTATAAGAGCTGTATTATCACAAAAACCATTTATACCTATTATTTCAGGGTGATTTTTATTACCAATAATAATAATACTTTTACCATTTTTATAATTTTCATCAACTATTCTATGAATTTTTTTAACAAATGGACAAGTACAATCTAAATATTGTATATTTTTTTCTTCTAAAAGTTTATAAACACTAGGTGGTACACCGTGAGAACGTATAACAACTTTACCATTTATATCTTTTTCTAAACTTTCAATTATTTCTACACCTTGTTTTTCAAGGTCTTTAACAACATTTTTATTGTGTATAATAGGTCCATATGTATATATTTTGTCATCTTTAGACTTTTCATACACACAATCTACTGCCAATTTTACACCAAAGCAAAAACCAGCAGATTTAGCAAGTATTACTTCCATAAATATCCTTTCTATTGTTTATTTTCATTCATTAGTTTTTCAATTTCTGTCATAATTTCATCAGTCATTTTGTTTAAAAGTTCTGTTTTAGGTTTTTGCCCTTTATACTTATCAAAAGAAATAGACTTACCTATATTTACAATAACTTTACCTTTTTTAGAATAATCAGCAGTAATTCCAATAGGTACAACATCTACACCACTTTTTAAAGCAAATAATGAAACACCATTTTTAGCTTCAGCACTTTCACCTTCTTTAACTCTAGTACCTTGAGCAAATATACCTAAAGCTCCACCATTTTTTAAAAGATTTATGCTAAATTTTAAAGCATTTATATCTGTGCCTTCCCTATCAACTGGGAAGGCACAAAGTTGGTGCATCCAAAAATTTTTAAATTTAGTATTAAAAAGTTCTTTTTTTGCAAAGTAATGTATTTTTCTATTTGTAATACTACTACAAACTATTACAGGGTCAAAATTGCTAGAATGATTAGAACAAAATATTACACCACAATTTTTAGGTACATTTTTTCTACCTTTTACAATAACTTTAAATTTTAATCTAGTATAAATTTTAAGACCAAATATAGCAAGATAATAAAACATTTTTTCACCTACTTTATATTTTCTTTAATTATTTTAATTATCATCTCTGAAACTTCACTTATAGAAAGATTTGTAGTATTAATAGTTATAGCATCATTAGCTTTTTTAAGTGGTGCAATCTTTCTATTTTTGTCTAAATTATCTCTATCTATTATACCTTGTCTAACTTGTTCATATTCAAATTTTTCATTTTTCAAAGAAAGTTCTTCACACCTTCTTTTAGCTCTTTCATCTATATCAGCATCTAAATATATTTTAACATTAGCATTAGGTAAAACATTAGTACCAATGTCTCTACCATCCATTATAACATTATTATTATTTGCTATTTCTCTTTGCATATTTAAAAGTTTTTCTCTAACATCTGGTATTTGAGCAATAATAGATGCATTTTTCGATATTTCCTGAGTTCTTATTTTTTCAGTAACATTTTCATCATTTAAATAAATTTGTTGTATACCATTTTCAAAACTTAAAGAAACATTTATATTTTGAAGATTTTTAACAATTTCTTCTGTATTATTACAATTTATATTATTTTGTAAACAATATAAAGTTATAGTCCTAAACATAGCACCAGTATCTACATATATAAAACTAAGCTCTTTAGATATTATTTTAGAAACTGTACTTTTTCCAGAACCAGCAGGTCCATCTACTGCAACAGCAAAACCACTACCTTTTAAAGCTATATCTGGTCTTAATTTTTTAGCCTCTTTTAAATATATATGTTTTAAATCTTGTTTTTTTACATCTAAATTAACAGTTATCATAACTCTTATACACATAGGCAAACTTTCTTCTACATACATTTCTTGCAAACACATAATAGCACAATCTGTTATACCTATATTTCTAGTAGCAATAGCTGGATATGCTTTAGTAATATCATTTGTTGTAGAAAATACAATATTAATTATATTTTCTTTATTTATATTATTTTTTTCAATTATTTCATTTAATAACATTTCCGTATTTATAACAATATTTTCTTTTGTATTTTCTTCTATTGTTATAGCACCTCTAATAGAACAAATATTCATAATTTTCTCCTAACTATTTATATTATTACCTGCTAAATAACCAGTAGCAAAAGCTATTTGTAAATTAAAACCACCTGTATAACTATCTACATCTATAACTTCACCAGCAAAATATAAATTATCTATAATTTTAGATTTCATTGTACTTGGGTCTATTTCATTAACACAAACACCACCAGCAGTAATAACAGCTTCATTATAACCATTATCCCCTATTATAGTTATAGGCAATTTTTTTATTAATTCACAAAGTTTTTTTCTTTCATCTTTTGTAATAGAATTTACTTTTTTATTTTCATCTATATTAGAAAGTTTTATAATAATAGGTATCATTTTTTGTGGTAATAATTCATCTAAACTATTTTTAAAAGATTTATTAATAAATTTTTCAAAATCCCTAAGTATTCTAGTATCAAGTTCTTTATCACTTAAAGCTGGTTTTAAATCTATATAACCAGTTATTTTATGGTTATTATATTTACCTACAAGACTTCTACTTCCTTTCAAAACTAAAGGACCAGTTATACCAAAATGAGTAAACATCATTTCGCCAAAATTTTTATATACATTTTTATTATCAACAAAAATATTTAATTCTACATTTTTAAGGCTAAGTCCTTGTAAATCTTGACACCATTTTTCGTCTACTTTAAGTGGTACTAAAGAAGGATATAGTTTAGTAACTTTATGTCCCATTTTTTTAGCAAATTTGTAACCATCACCATCAGAACCAGTAACAGGATAAGAAAGTCCACCTGTAGCAATTATAACATTTTTAACATTTATTTCTTTACCATTAACAATAGCTTTTACTATTTTATTGTTTTCTAAAATTAAATCTTCTACATTAGAATTTAATTTTATATCTACATTATTATTTTCCATAAATCTAGTAAGAGCTTTAACTATATCACTAGATTTTTCAGAAACTGGAAAAACTCTATTACCTCTTTCAACTTTTACTTTCACACCTAATTCTTCAAAAAAATTCATAGTTGCATAACTATCAAAAGTATAAAAAGCACTATATAAAAAATAAGGGTTGCCTGGTGTATTTTGAATAAGTTCTTCAACATCACAAGCATTAGTAAGATTACATCTACCTTTACCAGTTATAAAAAGTTTTCTACCTAATTTTTTATTTTTTTCAAAAAGTATAACATTATTATTATTTTTAGCAGCAAATCCACTAGCTATCATACCAGCAGGACCACCACCAATTACTATTGTATATTTTTTATTTTTATCATTTTCCATATTTTCACCTAAAAAAAGTTTTTACTTGGTTGATAATTATACACTTGATATTCACTCCAAATATTTTCTAATTTTCCAAGTGTAGTTATCATTTCATCTTTTTTAGCAACACTAATAGCTACAAGTAAAGCATTTATAACACTTAAAGGCGCTACTAAAGAGTCTATAAAAGAAATCATATCACTTCTAGCTATAAGGCTATTAGTAGCAAATTTTACAAGTGGTGAATATTTACTGTCAGTTATAGCAATAGTTGTTGCCTTTTTAGAAAAAGCATACTCCATAGCTTTTATAGTTCTTCTAGAATAACGAGGAAAACTAATTCCAATTAATACATCATTTTCTTCTATTCTAAATATTTGTTCAAATATTTCAGTTGCTGTAGAAGAATTTACATAAACTACATTATCAATCATAAGATTAAGATAAAAAGCTAAAAATGATGATAGAGAATTAGCACTTCTAACACCTATTATATAAACTTTTTTAGCTTTCAATATTTTTTCTACACATTGCTCAAAAGATTTCTTATCTATTGTTGATAATGTAGATTTTATGCGTTCAGTATCTTTTTCTAATATATTTGTTAAAACATCTTTTTTACTTTTAGACATTTGTTCAGCAGAAACACTCATTCGTTGTACAGCAGTAAGTTTAATTTTAATAAGTGCTTCTAATTCTGTTTGCATTTTAGGATAACCGTCAAATCCCATTTCAGAAGCAAATCTTACAACGGTAGATTCACTAACTCCTGCTTCATCACCTAATTTAGAAGCAGTCATAAAAGCAGCTTCATCATAATGTTCTAATATAAAAGATGCTAATCTTTTTTGGCCTTTACTTAAAGTTGGCATTTTTTCATTTATCTTATTAAGTAAATCATCTTGAAACATATTTTATATCCTTTAAAGTTAAATTTTTATTTACTTATTAATAATATATTAAAAACATATAAACTTCAAGTATATATTTATTTTTTATTATATTTTGTCATATAATTGTATTTTTTAATAATTTATTATATATTTTATATTTGAAATTCAATCTAAAAAGTTAAAAAGGTTAAAGAATTAAAATTCTTTAACCTTTTATATTTTTACTTATATATATTTAATATTATTATAAATTTAACTTACATTTAAATATTTGTATAATCATGAGTATATGTTACATTATTTTCTTCTAAAAATTTTAAATATTCTTCTATTGTATATGTAGGTTTAAAATTATCTATTATTTCTTTTCCATTTTTAGCATTATCATATAATAAATCTATTAATGTTAAAGCCATAGCTTTAGCAGAGTTTACATAACCCATTTCTTCATCTACCATATTATAATCTTTTGTATGGAAATCACCAGTAGCTCCCATTATATAAGGGTGAATACAAGGCATTATTTGAGAAATATCCCCCATATCAGTTGAACCACCACCTACATTTAAATCTATTATGTCTTCCTCTTTTATATTTAAATAATTTATAAGATTTTCTTTAAATAAAGCATTCATTTTATCATCTGTTTCTAAAGATAAATAACCTATAAAGTCTTCTATAATAACTTTACCACCAATAGCAAGAGCAGCAGCCTGTATTGCTCTATTAAATTTTTTATTAGCATCTATCATAGCATTAGCATTGTTAGCTCTTACCATAGCCTCCATAGTAACTTTATTAGGTACAACATTAACCGCATCACCACCGTGATTTATTATATAGTGTACTCTAACTTTATCTTCATCTTTAAAAGTATCCCTAAGAGCATTTATATTATTAATAGCTAAATTAGCCATAGTACCAGCATTTATACCTAAATGAGGTGCTCCTCCTGAATGAGCAGATTTTCCAATAAAAGTAATGCCTTTTTCAATAAAACCATTAGATTTTCCTTTTATAATACACTTTTTATTATCTTTTATACTTCCTAAATGAAACATCATAGACATATCAACATCATTAAAATAACCTTTATGTATAAGTTCTTGTTTACCCCCTACATAAGTTATCATGTTATTATCTTGTAAATATTTTCTATATTCAAGTTCAATACCTTCTTCAGCAGGTACAGCAATAAAATCTATTTTACCATCTAAATATTTAAATACACCAGATTTTATTAAACCAATAGCACAACCAAGCATACCAGCTATTTGAGCATTATGACCACAACAATGTATAGCACCATCTTCTTTAGCATCTTTATGTTCTGGACAAGATAAAGCATCAAGTTCACCTAAAATAGCTACTTTAGGTCCTTGTTTATCTTCATTAATAGAAGCTTTACAACCAGTAACAGCTATATTTTCTTCTACAGAAAGGCCTAAATTTTTTAAAGTATCTATTGTTATATTAGTAGCTTTAAATTCTCTATAAGAAAGTTCTGGATTATTATATACATATTTACCTATATTTATTATTTCATCTTTATTTTTATCTATTTCATCTATACACATTTTTTTTAAAGTATTAATGTCCATTTTGTAACCTCCAAATATAAATTTATACATATAATAGCATATAAATTTATAAAAATCAATAGTTTTTGCATATTTATTATATACTAATGTATATTTATTAAAATTCTTTTAATATTTTTAACTTTGCATTATTTGTTTATTTTGCATATATTTTTTAATTTTTTTTAGTTATTTAAACTAATATATAACTTGATAATTTATTGTTTAATATGAATATTGTATTTTATTTTTAAAAATGTTATTATAATATTATAAAATTTTACTTTAATATCTATTATTAAAATAATTACAAAATTTTTTATACAAAAATATAATTGATATTTATAAATCCTCAACTTTGTATAATCACAAAATGTAAAATTTTCTATTTATTTGTTATAGGAGGGTTTTATTATGAAAAGAAATTTAATAAAAAAAATGTCAATATTCATATCTACATTATTAATAACTCAAATTTTTCTCACCAGTTGTAATTCTAATAATAAAACAACAACAAATATTAATAAAAATGAAAATACTAAATTAGAAGTAGATAAAGATGGAAAAGTTAATGGTTTAATGTATAATGAAGGATTACCTATAGTTGATAAAGATACTTATACATTTTCTTTATTTGTTGATAATTGGACACCTATGGATAATCAATTTGTATGGAATATGTTAGAAGAACAAACAAATGTTAAAGTTAATATACAACAACAACCTTATGAAATAGCTACTGAAAAATATGGTTTAGCATTAAGTTCTGGTGATTATGCTGATGTTATAGGTGGTTGGATAATTCCACCTAATGATATATTAAAATATGGTGTTGATATGGGTGTGTTTATACCATTAGAAAAATATTTTGAACAATATGCCCCAAATATTATGGAAATTTTAGAAATACCAGGTGTTAGAGAAACTATGACTGCTCCTGATGGTCATATTTATTCTATACCTTACATAGAAAAAGCACCAAAAGTAGCATTCAATCCATTTATAAATCAAAAATGGTTAGATAATTTAGGTCTAAAAATGCCTACTACAACTGAAGAACTTAGAGAAATTCTTCGTGCTTTTAAAACTCAAGATGCTAATGGTAATGGTAACCCTAATGATGAAATTCCTTTTACAGTTGTACCAACTCAAAAAATACTAGGTCGTATGACTGGCTGGTTTGGTTTATCTTTAGACGATAATGGATTTACTATGATAGATGGAAAACTGGAATTTGGATTTAATAGAGAAGAATATAAACAATTTATTGAATATATGTCAAGTTTAAATGCAGAAGATTTATTAGACCCTGAATTTTTTACACAAGATAAAGCTACTTGGAAAGCTAAAGGCGAAAGAGACTTATATGGTGTTTCAACAGCATATTGGAGTGATGATTTCAAAAAAATTCCTTTAGGAAAAGTGCCTGATTTTAAACCATTACCTGTTTTATCAAGTCCAAATTGTGATAAACCTGTTTGGCTTGCTGACTCTAAAGGTGTACAAATACTTAAAAGTCAAGTTGTAATTACAGATAAAGCTAAAAATCCTGAAATAATTGTTAGATGGTGGGATAATCTTTTTGAACCAGACAACTCTTACCAATCTAAAAATGGTCCCTTTGGTAAAACTTGTGAAAAATTAGGTGAAAATCATTATAAACTATATGATAGGTCTAAATTATCAGCTGAAGATAGTGAAAAATATAGTTTTGATAATATATTCTGTCAATCATTACCAAAATATATACCTCTTGATGTTGTAGAAGAATATGAAACCCCTCCACTATATAATGAAAAGGAAAATACAGATAAAGTTTATCAACCATATCTTTTAGAAGATGTAGTACAAGACTTTTGGGTACCACAAGAAAAATCTGCAAAATTATCAGAATATCAAAAATCTATTAATGATTATGTAAATCAAAAAACTGCTGCATGGATTAGTGGTCAGGCAGATATAAATAAAGAATGGAACGAATATTGTACTCAATTAGAAAAACTTGGACTACAAGAATATATACAAATACGTAAAGAAGCTATTGGTCAATAATATAATTTAAATATTTTTTAAAGGTAAGTTTTTTAAACTTATCTTTTTTGTTTAGTTAATTTATACAAAAATTTTTATAAAATTTAAGTTATTATTACTATTGCATTTTTAAAATAAAAGTTTATAATATGTAAATATAAAATGTAATGGATTACATTTTTTAAAATAAATAAAGTGAGGTATAAAATGAGTACTATTAAAGATGTTGCACAACTTGCAAATGTTTCTGTTGCTACTGTTTCTAGAGTTTTAAATAATGAAAATAATGTAAAAGAAAAAACTAAAGAAAAAGTACTAAAAGCAGTTAAAGAATTAAATTATACACCAAATTTACTTGCTAGAAATTTAAGGCATTCTAATACAAAATGTGTACTTGTTTTACTGCCAACTATATCTAATCAGTTTTATTCTACAATAATAAAAGGTATAAATAGTGTTGTAGAAAAAGAAGGATATAACCTTATGATATCTATTACAGAGTTAGATAAAAAAAAAGAAGAAGCTTATATAGAATTGTTAAAGACAAAAAGAGTTGATGGCATTATTTTATTTGCTCCACAAATATCTAAAAAGAAACTAAATAATATAGCTCAAAACTATCCTATAATACAATGTAGTGAATATTTAGAAAATACAAATACTACTATAATTACTATTGACAATAAAAAAGCTGGTTTTGATGCTACAAAATATTTAATAAATTTAGGGCATAAAAATATTGCTATACTTACAAGCGAAAAACCTTACACTTCAGCTATACTTAGAGAAAAAGGTTACAGAGAAGCCTTAAAAAAAAGTAAAATAAAAATAGATGAAAATAATATAATAAAAACAGATTATACCTATAAATCGACAATGGAAGAAACTGAAAAATTATTAAATAGAAAAAATTCACCAACTGCTATATTTACAATATCAGATAGTATGGCTATTGGTGCTATAAAAGCTATAAAAAAACAAGGTAAGATAGTAGGAAAAGATATAGACATTATTGGGTTTGATGATACAATTATATCAAAAATATCAGACCCAGATATAACAACAATATCTCAACCAAGGTTTAAAATGGGAGAATTAGCTATGAAATCTATTTTAGAAAAAATAAATGATAATAACTCCCCTAACAAATTCATAACTTTAGAACATACTCTTGTAGTAAGAAATTCTACAAGGCTAAATTTATAAATAATAATATTAAAGGAGATATTAAATTATGGAAAGAACAGTAAAAGTAGGTATTATTGGTTGTGGTGGAATTGCTAATGGTAAACATATGCCTTCATTGAAAAAATTAAAAAATGTAGAATTAGTGGCTTTTTGTGATATTATACAAGAAAGAGCAGAAAAAGCAGCTAAAGAATATGGTGTAGAAGGTGCTAAAGTTTATACAGATTATAAAGAACTTTTAAAAGATGAACAAATTGAAGTAGTACATGTTTGTACTCCTAATCGTTCACATAGTTTTATTACTATTGATTCTTTAGAAGCTGGTAAAAATGTTATGTGTGAAAAACCTATGGCAAAAACAACTAAAGAAGCTATGGATATGATAGAAGCAGCTAAAAGAACTGGTAAAAAACTTACTATAGGTTATCAAAATAGATATAGAGCAGATAGTACATATTTAAAAAGAGCTTGTGAAAATGAAGAACTTGGCGAAATTTATTATGCAAAAGCTCACGCTATTAGAAGAAGAGCTGTTCCTACTTGGGGTGTATTTTTAAATGAAGAAGAACAAGGTGGTGGGCCATTAATTGATATTGGTACTCACGCTTTAGACTTAACTCTTTGGATGATGAACAACTATAAACCTAAAATGGTTGTAGGTAGTGTTTATAAAAAATTAGGCAACCAAACAGAAACAGGTAATGCTTGGGGTGATTGGAACCCAGAAGAATATACAGTAGAAGATTCAGCTTTTGGCTTTATTACTATGGAAGATGGTTCTACTATTGTTTTAGAATCTAGTTGGGCTTTAAATAGTCTTGATGTAGATGAAGCTAAAACTACTTTATGTGGTACTAAAGCTGGTGCAGATATGAAAGATGGACTTAAAATAAATGGCGTAAAATACAATAGACAATATATTGAAAAACCAGATTTAAATGTAGGTGGTGTTGCTTTCTATGATGGTGAAGCCGAAAGAGAAGCAGATATAGAAGCAAGACTTTGGATAGATGCTGTTATTAATGATAAAGAAGTTGTTGTTAAACCAGAAGAAGCTATGGTTGTTACTCAAATTTTAGAGGCTATTTATAAATCAGCTGAAACAGGAAAACCAGTATTTTTTAATGAATAATAAAAAATAAATTTTGAAAGAAAATTAGGTGATAAAATGAAATTAGGAATGATTAATTGGATAGACGAAGAACATTTTCAAGATGTATCTAATAGAAATTTAGAATGTTTAGAAATTTGTGTTAATGATAGAGATAAAGAATTTTTTGAAAAACTTGAAACTACTAAAGAATTATCTAAAAAATATAATATAGCTATAGCCTCTGTTGGTAGATGGGGCAGTGATAGAATTTTAAAAACTGGTGAATTAAATCAAGAAGAACTTGAAATAGAATATAAATTAATAGATGCTTGTGTAGAATTAAAATCCCCTGTTTATGTTACTGGTTGTAATTATATAGAAGACTTTTCTTATTATGAAAATATAACTTTTGCTATTAAATATTTTGAAAAATTATTAGAATATACAAAAGATAAAAATGTAAAAATTGCTACATATAATTGTAGATGGAACAATTTTATACATTCTGACCCTGCCTGGACTTTAGTACACGGATATTTAAAAGATTTATGTATTAAATATGACACTTCTCATTGCATTTATGATGGTGGTGATTATTTATCTGAAACTAAAAAATGGGGTAATAGATTTGCTCATGTTCATATTAAAGGTGCTTTAATTGTAGATGATGAAAGATATGATGACCCTCCAGCTGGTTTAGACCAAACAGACTGGAATTCATTTATTGGTATGTTATATTCTGGTGGATATGATGGTGTACTTAGTATTGAACCACATTCTCCTTTATGGCAAAATGAACTTGGTAGTAAAGGTATAGATTATACTATAAAATTTATTAAAAATCTTATGATATTATAAAGAGGTGTATATTTATGGTTAAATTAGCATTACAATTATATACATTAAGGGAAGAATGTAAAAAAGATTTTATTAAAACTTTAGAAAAAGTAACTAATTTAGGTTTTGAAGGAGTAGAATTTGCAGGTTTTTATGACATAGATGCAAATACTATGAAAGAAAATTTAGATAGACTTAATTTAAAAGCAGTAGCAAGTCATACTCCTTATGAAGATATAATAGAAAAAAGTGATGAAGTTATAAATTATAATAAAACAATAGGCAATAAAAATATTGTTTGTCCTTATTATAATATTAAAACTAAAGAAGATTTAGAAAAGCTTTCAAATGGTTTAAAAAGTGTTATAAATAAATATAATGAAAATGGTATGGAGTTATTTTACCATAATCACGACCACGAATTTATAAAAATTGAAAATAAATATGCACTAGATATATTAGCAGAAAATTTAGATAACAAATTAAATTTAGAATTAGATACTTTTTGGGTATATACAGCAAATGTAGATATTATAAATTATTTAGAAAATAATAAGTATGTAAAATTAATACATTTAAAAGATGGTATTAATAAAGATACTAAAGCTTTAGGTGAAGGTAATGCACCTGTAAAAGAAGTATTTGAAAAAGCAAAACAATTAGGCTTAGAATGGGCAATAGTTGAAAATGATACACCTTCTCCAAATGGTATTGAAGATGTTACAAGAAGTATGAAATATATAAAAGAAAATTTATTATAGTTAAAAAGGAGGCTTAAAAATGAAATTAGGTGTTTTTACTTGTTTATTAGGCGATAAATCTTTAGATGAAGCATTATCTTATTTTTCAGAAAAAGGTATACAAATGGTTGAAATAGGTTGTGGAGGTTATCCTGGTAAATCTCATGCAGACCCTGAAATATTATTAAATGATGATAAAGCACTAGAAGAATTTAAAAATACTATTAAAAAATATAATCTTGAAATAAGTGCTTTAAGTTGCCACGGAAACCCTGTTCACCCTCAAAAAGATATTGCACAAGCTTTTGATAAAGATATAAGAAATTGTATTTTACTTGCAGAAAAATTAGGTATTACACAAATAAATACTTTTTCAGGTTGTCCTGGTGACCATGAAGGTGCAAAATATCCTAACTGGGTAACTTGTCCTTGGCCAGATGACTTTTTAACTATTTTAGAATATCAATGGAATGAAGTTTTAATTCCTTATTGGAAAGATTTAGTTAAATTTGCTAAAGAACATGGTGTAAATAAAATAGCTTTAGAACTTCACCCTGGTTTTAGTGTTTATAACACACATTCTTTATTAAAATTAAGAGAAGCAGTAGGAAAAGAAATTGGGGCTAATTTAGACCCTAGTCATTTAATTTGGCAAGGTATGGATCCTGTTGCAGTTATAAGAGAACTTAAAGATGCAATATTCCATTTCCACGCAAAAGACACAAAAATAGATATATATAATACTGCTAAAAATGGTGTTTTAGATACTCAACATTATGGTGATGTTATTAATCGTTCTTGGGTATTTAGAAGTGTTGGATATGGTAATGAATATTCTAAATGGAAAGATATTATTTCAAATTTAAGACTTGTAGGTTATGACTATGCTATTAGTATTGAACACGAAGATAGTTTAATGAGCCAAAATGAAGGTTTAACAAAAGCAGTAGAATTTTTAAAAGAAGTTATCACATTTGAAGGTACAGGAGAAATGTGGTGGGCTTAATTAATTTCAGAAAAGAGGAAAATTTATGTCATATAAATTAGTTATAGTTGGTTATGGTGGTATTGGTGCTTGGCATCACGAAAATATTAAAGCACATATACCTAATATTGAAGTTATTGGTGCTTATGATATTAGAGAAGAAATGCTTGAAAAAGCAAAAGAAAATGGGATAAAAGCTTATTCTAGTTTAGAAGAAGTTTTAGAAGATAAAGATATTGATATAGTAACAATAGCTACACCTAATAATTTTCATAAAGATATTGCAATTAAATGTCTTAAAAGTGGTAAAAATGTTATTTGTGAAAAACCAGTAACAATGAATAAAAAAGAATTAGAAGAAATTATTCAAGTACAAAAAGAAACAGGTAAATTATTTTCTATACACCAAAATAGAAGATGGGATAAAGATTACCATATAATTAAAAAAATACTAGAAGATAAAACTTTAGTTAATCCTTATTATATAGAAACTAGAGTACAAGGTTCAAGAGGACCTTTACACGGTTGGAGAGGTATTAAAGAAAATGGTGGTGGTATGCTTTATGACTGGGGTATACATTTAATAGACCAAATATTAGACCTTTTCCCACAGAATAAAGTAATTGAAATTTATGCTAATTTATTTTCTATACATTGTAAAGAAGTAGATGATAACTTTAAATTAATGATGAAATTAGATAATAATGTAAATGTACTAATCGAAGTTGCTACAAATTGCTTTATAACTCAACCTAGATGGCATATGTGTTGTGAAGATGGTACTGCTATTGTTGAAGACTGGAGCTGTAAAGGTAAAATAGTTAAATTAAATAATAACCAAGAATTAGTATGGGATGATGTTATTGTTTATACAGAAGCAGGACCTACTAGAACTATGGCACCTAGACCAGTAGAAACAACTGATGAAATAAATCTTCCTAATGTTGACCCTAAATGGAGTAGTTTTTATCTTAATATAATTGATGTATTAGATAATAAAACAGAACTTATTGTAAAACCAGAGCAATGCTTAAGAACTATGGAAATAATAGATTATATTTTTGAGGCTAATCAAAAGGGACAAAAAGTTAATTGTAATATATAAACTTAATATTTATAATAAAAAAAGATAAAGTTTTAATTTTTTAACTTTGTCTTTTTATTATATTTATTTATAAAAATTTAATTATATTATATATATTTATAAATATTAAAACTATCAAAACTATTATGAAAAATTTTTGTGTTTTGCTATTATCCATTTTTTTAGATATTTTACTTCCTATTAAAGCTCCAAAAATACCTCCTAAACACATAAAAATAAGCATACCATATTGAAATTTTGGAACTCCTACATAAAATGTTAATAATAAACTAGATAACTGTGAAAAAAATACTACTATTAAAGATGATAAAGCAGTCTGTTTAGCTTCTAAAGAATAAAAATAATATATAATAGCAATATTTAAAGGACCTCCACCTATACCTAAAAATGAAGATATAATACCAAGGAAACAACCTAAAATTATAGTTAATATTTTCGATTTTATATTTTTAGATTTTAATTTACTTTTCAAAAACATATAAACTAAAATAAAAATATTTATTAAAAATAATAAAATAGATTGAACTAAACCTACTATATTATTTTGAAAATTTTTCACTATAATATCAAATATTTGTTTCCCTATTATACCTCCTATACTTGCACCTAATCCAATAAAAATAGGAATAATAACATTTAATTTTACATTTTGTTTTCTACTTTTATATAATGATACAATAGACATAGATAAAACAGTACAACCTGATAAAAAACTAAGTGTTGACATATTCATAATCCCTAAACTATCTATAATAGGCTTTATTATTATACCTCCACCTATACCACTAATAGCACCTATTATACAAGCTATTAAACATACAAAAAATAATATTATTTCCATAACAAGCTCCTATTTATTATCAACATATTTCATATAGTTTACAACCATTAAAGCAAGTTTAAAAGTTAAAGCATCATCAAAAGTTTTTATATCAAGACCTGTTGTTTTTTGTATTTTTTCTAATCTATATACTAAAGTATTTCTATGTATATAGAGTTTTCTAGCTGTTTCTGATATATTTAAACTATTTTCAAAAAATTTGTGTATTGTAGTTAATGTTTCTTCATCAAATGTATCTGGTAAATTTTCTTGGAAAATTTCATTCATAAATATTTTACATAAATTTATAGGTAATTGATATATTAATCTACCTATACCAAGTGTATCATATCCTATAATGTTTCTTTCATTATAAAATATATCTCCTACTTCCATAGACATTTTAGCCTCTTTATAAGATTTTGAAATATGTTTCAAATCATTTACAATAGTTCCATAAGAAATTTTAGCTTTTACCATAATTTCAGTATTAAACATATCTACTAAAATATTAGCTACTTTTTCTACTTCTTTATAACAAATATCTTCCCCTATATCTTTTATTATTATAATACTTTTTTCATCAATAGCAGTTATATAATCCCTATCATTTTCAGCAAATATATGTTTTATCATTTCTAAAGAACCACTATCTTTATCTTCATAAGTTTTTATAATCATAACAACTCTATTAGCATTATTTTCTATATCTAATTTTTTAGCACGGTTATATATATCTACTAAAAGCATATTATCTAGTAATAAGTTTTGAATAAAACTATTTTCATCTAACCTTTCTCTATATGCTATTATTAAATTTTTTAATTCACTAACACATATTTTACCTATCATATAACAATCTTCAGAAGACCCTTTTGTTATAACTACATAATTTAAAGAAATATCATCTATTACTTTAAAAAAATTACAACCCCCTATTGCTTGCATTTCTGCCATAGAATTAAAAAAAGCTATAATATAATCTTTTGAAATATCATCTGTTTTAAATGTAGTAGCACATATTTCTCCTTTTATATTTGCTACACATAAATCTACTTTACTTATAATTTTTAAATCATCTATTACTTTTTTTATAATTTTATTACTAATCAAATTTTTCTCTCCTTAAACTATTAATATATATATTAAATAAATTAAAATTACTAACTTATTCTTTGCATATCATCTACATAAATAAATTTACTAAGTGCTTTTCCTATAAAATAACATAAAAATATTAAAATAATATATATTAAAGCATATGTCCAATTTTTATCATTGTATATATTATTAGTTGGTAAATAAATAAGAATACATAATATAGGATAGATTATATTACTTTTTAAATTAATAGCATAAAATATTATAGACATAATACATACTAAAAATATAAAAGCTGTTAAAAATATACTTAATTTTATATTAGTAATAAATAAAGGTAAAATATAAAAAGATACAATAATTGGAATAAAATAAATGCATTCTCTTTTACTAATTTTCATAAATAAAGCTCCCAAAACATTAATATTTATAATTTTTATATTTGATAAAAAGGTATAGATTATATGTATAATCTCAAAAACATATAAAACTATACCTATTAAAAATTATCTCATATTATTAGTTTTTGGTTCTTCATAAGTTTCACCAAATGTTTCAACTGTAACTTTAACCATTTTTTGTTCTTCTCTTGGTCTATCAGAAAAGTCTGTTGTAACAGTTGCAATTTTATCTACATTTTCTATACCTTCTATAACTTCACCAAAACTAGCATAAGAACCATCTAAATGAGGTGAATCTTGATGCATAATGAAAAATTGAGAACCAGCAGAATTAGGGTGTTGAGCACGAGCCATAGATATAACTCCTCTTTTATGTTTTAAATTATTTTCAAATTTATTTAAAGCAAATTCACCATCTATTCCATAACCTGGACCACCCATTCCATTTTTATCAGGGCAACCACCTTGTATCATAAAACCTTCTATTACTCTGTGAAAAATTAATCCATCATAAAAACCTTTGTTTATAAGACTAATAAAATTATTTACTGTATTAGGAGCAACATCTGGCATAAGCTCTACTTTAATAATATCACCATTTTCCATTTCTATTGTAACAATAGGATTTTTACTCATTTTAAATTTCCTCCAAATTTTTTTCTATTTTTTATTTATATATTACATTTATTTTATATGTATGTCAATACTTGTTAAATTTTAATTATAGTATTAACAATTAATAAACTGTATTTTTTCTATTTTCTTTCTAATTCTTTGTATAGCATTATCAATAGATTTTTCATCTTTTTCAAGTTTTTTAGCTATTGTTGCATAACTTCTTCCTTTTAAATAAAGGTTTAAAACTTTCTTTTCTAAACAACTTAAATTTTCATTTATTTGTTGTTGTAATGTTTTTACATTTTCTTTATCAATAACTATTTCTTCCGGATTTAAAATTTTACTTTCTTCTAATTTATCAATATATGTAGTTTCATTGTCTTCTTCATAAGCAAGCATATTTAAAGATAAATAAGAATTAAGTGGTAAATGTTTTTTTCTGTTAGCAGTTTTTATAGCAGTCATAACCTGCCTATCTATACAAATTTTAGCAAAAGTTTGAAAACTAGCATCTGTTTTTTTATAATCTCTTATAGCTTTGTAAAGTCCTATCATTCCCTCTTGAATAATATCTTCTGTATCTGCACCTATCATAAAATAAGCTCTTGACCTTATTTTTACAAGATTTTTATATTTAGTTATTAAATACTCTGTTGCATTACTATCCCCATTTTTTATAATATCCAAAAGTTCTTCATCTGTATAATTTTCATACATATTTTTCTTCCTCTTTATTTTATTATATTAATAAAAGACCCTTTTAAAGAGCCTTTTAAATGTAAAAATATAAGCAAGTCTATAAGCCGAGTTCTGTATTTGATGGTCATCTATCTAGTGCTACTGTTACCAGTAACCTCTTGCGAACTTTTTATGAAACAGGCGAGCAACCTATATGTTTCAATGTTCTTGCACCAGGTGGGGTTTACAGAGCCCCTTTTGTCGCCAAAAGGGCGGTAAGCTCTTACCTTACCTTTCCATCCTTACCTAAAAATAGGCGGTTTATTTCTGTTGCACTTTCCTTAGAGTCGCCTCCACTGGACGTTATCCAGCACCCTTGCTCTATGGAGCTCGGACTTTCCTCATACTAAAAGTATGCGACCATCTGACTTACTTATATTGCTTAAATAGATTTTAACACAATTAACTATTATTAGTCAATATATCTTTTTAATCGTCTAGATATTCTTTAATGTTTTTATCAATTATTTTTCTAAAAATACAATAAATAAAAATATTTTAAACTACCTTTATATAATATAAGAATAATTTAATAAATATCTATCTTTTACCAATATCTTTTCTATAAAAACTATCTTTAAAATGTACTATATTAAGTGCATTATAAGATTTTTCTAAAGCCTTATCAAGATTTTCACCTTTAGCCATAACACCTAATACTCTACCACCATTATTGACAATTTTATTATCTTTAATACTTGTACCTGCATGATAAATAAATACATCTTCTAATTTTTTAACTTCATCTAAACCTATTATTTCGTGTCCTTTTTCATAACTATCAGGATAACCACCAGATGCTAATATTACACAAGATGTAGCAAAACTTTCCCACTCTATATTTAAAGTATCAAGTGTTTTATTTAAACAAGCATCTATTATATCAACTAAATCTGTTTTAAGTCTAGGTAATACAACTTGTGTTTCAGGGTCACCAAATCTTGCATTGTATTCTATAACTTTTGGACCTTGTTCTGTGAGCATAAGCCCAAAGAATAAAACACCAACAAACTCTCTATCTTCTTTAGCTAATGCTTCAATAGTAGGTTTAAAAATAGTATCCATAGCTAGTTTAGCTATATCTTCTGTATAATATTTGCTAGGAGAAATAGTACCCATACCACCAGTATTAGGTCCTTCATCATTATCAAAAGCTCTTTTATGGTCTTGTGCTGATACCATAGGAACAATAGTTTTTCCATCACAAAAACATAATATAGAAACCTCTTTACCTGTCATAAATTCTTCTATAACTACATTTTCACCAGACTGTCCAAACTTTTTATTTACCATAATTTCTTTAAGATTTTCTTTAGCCTCTTCTAATGTTTTGCATATTAAAACACCTTTACCTAAAGCAAGGCCATCTGCTTTTATAACAATAGGAGGATTTAAAGTTTCTATATAACTAAGTGCATTTTCATAATTAGAAAAAGTTTCATAACTAGCAGTAGGTATATTATACTTCTTCATAAGCTCTTTAGAAAATGCTTTACTACCTTCTATTATAGAGGCTCTTTTATTAGGACCAAATATTTTAAGTCCATTTTCTTCAAATTTATCTACAATACCAGCTACAAGAGTATCATCCATAGCAGCAATAGTCATATCTATATTGTTATTTTTTGCAAAATTTACAAGTAAATCAAATTCCATAGGTGATATATTAACATTTTCTGCCAATTCACTAATACCAGGATTACCTGGAGCACAATATATTTTTTCTACTTTTTCAGATTTAGATAATTTATGTACAATAGCGTGTTCTCTACCGCCACCACCAACTACAAGAACTTTCATTTATATCCTCCTAACAATATTATCTACTATTTTTATTTGTTTGTTTAAAATAAGATTTATAGCTTGTGGTAATATTATCCACTCTGCCTCTTCCATTACTCTTTTTTGTAAAGTTTCTGCTGTATCATTATCATTTACAAAAACTTCTTTTTGTATAATAATAGGTCCACAATCTGCTTCTTCTGTTACAAAATGAACAGTAGCACCTGTTATTTTACAACCACGAGCTAAAACACTTTCGTGTACTTTAATACCATAATAACCTGCACCAGAAAATGCTGGTATTAAAGAAGGATGTATATTAATTATTTTATTTTCAAAATTATTTACAAAATTTTCTGAAAGTATAACCATAAAACCTGCTAAAACAATTAAATCTAATTCTTTTGATTTTAAATATTCAATTAAAGCATTTTCATATAACTGCTTATTTTCAAAATCTTTTATTTTTAAAACTTTTGTTTCTATATTATTATTTTTTGCTCGTTGTAAAGCAAAAGCATCTTCTTTATTACTTACAACTGTTTCTATTTTAGCATCTTTTATAATACCATTATTTATACTATCAATAATAGCTTGTAAATTTGTACCACCACCAGAAACTAAAACACCTATTTTAAACATATTTCTATTCCTTCTCCTTTTGTAACATTACCTATAACAAAAGCATCTTCATTAAGTTCTTTTAAACAAGCTAATGTTTTATCAACATCATTTTTATCTACTGCTAAAACAAGCCCTATACCCATATTAAATGTTTTGTACATATTCATTTTATCTACATTACCTTTTTTCATAATAAGTTCAAAAATAGGTAAAACTGGGAAAGAACCATCTTCTATATTAACTTTAAGACCTTCTGGCATCATTCTTGGTATATTTTCTACAAATCCACCACCAGTTATATGGCTTATACCTTTTATATTAACTTTTTTAATAAGTTCTAAAACAGTTTTTACATATATTTTAGTAGGAGTAAGAAGAGCCTCACCTAAAGTTTGACCTAATTCTTCTATATATTCATTTACATTTTCTTTATTAGGATTAAATATTTTTCTTACTAGAGAATATCCGTTTGAATGTATACCACTAGAGCTAACACCTATTAAAATATCTCCATCTTTTATTTTTTTACCATCAATAACATTAGCATTATCTAATATACCAACAGTAAAACCAGCAAGGTCATATTCATCTTCTGGATAGAAACCAGGCATTTCTGCTGTTTCACCACCTATAAGCGAACAACCAGCCATCACACACCCTTTAGATACACCTTCAACTATTTTTGCTATCTTTTCTGGGTAATTTTTACCACAAGCAATATAGTCTAAGAAAAATAAAGGTTCTGCACCACTACAAACAATATCATTAACACACATAGCAACAGCATCTATACCAATAGTATCATGTTTATCTATTAAAAAAGCTAATTTTAATTTTGTACCAACACCATCTGTACCAGAAACTAATACAGGTTCTTGCATATTTTTAGCTTTTTCAATAGAAAATAAACCTCCAAAACCTCCTATATCTGTTAATACTTCTTTTCTAAATGTAGATTTAACAGATTCTTTCATAAGTTCTACTGATTTGTAACCTGCTTCTACATCAACACCTGCTGATTTGTAATCCATTTGTTTATCCTCCTAAAAATAGTATAAATACAAAAATATAATATCATAAAATGTTATATTTTTCAAATATTAATTAAATCTTTTTTACACTAAAAAATAAATTTTTACATAAATCTATATCATTTTTATTTCCAATTGTACAAATACTATTTTGTTTTAAACTATTGTTAAACATTTCAAAATAATTTTTTATATCTTTTACACTAGCATTTAAAATTTGTTGTTTTTGAATATATAATTCTTTTTCATTTATTTCTTTAAAATATCTACTTATTGCTATTTGATTTATTTCATAATCTTTTAAAGGTCTATCTAATATATTTATAGTTCCTATTTTATACATATAAAGTTCTTTTTCAGTAATATTTAATCCTTGTATATAATTAGGTATATTATTAAAATTATTATAAGTTTTTAAAATATTTGGGTCACTATAAGAATTTAAAACCATAAGGCCATTTTCTGATATAGAAATATCACCACCATAAGCCCCACCTTCTGTTCTTATTTTGTACCACATATAATCACTTTGTATTATTCTTTGTAAAAGACTTAAATATCCTGTATATTTAAAATTTTCTTTATCTAAAAAGATAGCTTTAGTATTATAATTGATATCTAACGAAATATAAAATGCTTCATTTTTTACAGTTGATTTATCTTTTAAAACTATATTTTTTATTTTTTTAACATTAAATATTTCCAATCTTTCAATATTATTAATAATACTATTTTTTATACTACTATTACAACCTATTCCAAAATAAATATTTTTTATATTAAATATCTTATTTTTTATATATAATAAGTTTTCTATAATAGCTTCCATATTTTCATCAATATTTTTACATAAATTTTTTAACCAATAATAAAATTCCAAGCCTTCAACATTTTCTATATATAAACTTTTCTCACAAATATAACTTTTAGCCCTTTTTATAGAATATTGTTTTGGGTCTTTCAAAATATCAAGTTCACATTTATATAAAAATTCTAAAATAAATTTTTTAATTTTTTCTCTATCTTTAAAAAGAGTATTTTTAAAAATTTCATTTATTATTATAAAGGCTTCTTTAATATTTTTATTTAAAATTCTAGCAGAAAATCCTAAAGTATTAAAAAAATCATTATCTTTTAAAGATGTAGCACCATTATATGTACTAGCACCACCTATTAAAATATTAATAGCCTGTTCTAATTTTTCACTTGTATAATTTTTAGTATCAAGTCTACCTAATAAATATGTATATATACTTATATATTTACCGTGAACTTTACTAAAATGAGAAATATCTATTATCATATTAAAATATGATATTTCAGAATTTATATTATTATATATTAAAGGTCTTTTTAAAACATTTAATACTTCTGTATTAATTCTAATTATATCTTTTTCTATATCTTTTATATTAAGTGGTGGTATCTTTGCTAAATCTTCTATTTTATCTTTTTCATTTTGATAATCTATTAATTCTTTTGTATTTTCTTCATAATTTTTATTATCAATTTTTTTCTGTTCAGTAGGTTTTAAAATACAATAAACAGCATTTTTATTATTTATTATGTTTTCCATTAAAAGATTTTTAAAATTTATATTTCTGATTTGTTGTATAAGGTTATCAAATTTTAAATTTTCAAAATCATATTTTCCATAAATCATATTTTTAAGAAGTGTTATATTATAAAATAAACCTTGAGGTTTATAACCAAAATCTTTTTCTTTAAAATAAAATTCATTTGTAGCAATTCCACCTTCTATTAACTTTTCATCTATATTTATATTTTTTATAGTATTTTCTAATATTTCTTTAAATCTATATATATTATTTTCTTTAGTACCTTCTATTAATATAGTATAAACAGGCTCTAACATATCATCATCTATATAACTTGTAACATCTGTACATATACCTTCATCTACAAGTGCCTTTTTAAGTATTCCTTCTTGATTTTCTGTTAATATATCTGATAAGATATCAAAAGCTATATTTTTAGCTTCATCATTAGAAAAATTAAGTTTAAAACTAGCTTGTATATAATTTTTTTCTCTTTCTAAATCTTCTTCAATTTCATAAAAATCTTCAAAAATTATAGGTTCTGTTAAATTTCTACTTTTATTTATAATAATTTCATCATTTTTATCAAATTTTGATAAATATTCTCTATTCAAATATTCTAAATAATAATTTATATCTAAATCACCATAAAAGTAAATTATACTATTAGAAGGTGTATAATATTGTTTATATGTTTTTATAAATTCATCATATGTAAGATTAGTAATATAATCAGGGTGTCCTCCTGAATCATAATTATAACCATTATTAAAAAGTTTTTCTTTTACTTTAAAATCTATAATAACATCTGGTGTAGAATATTCACCTTTCATTTCATTATAAACAACACCATTTACTTCTTCATTATTATAATGCCAACCTTCTTGTAAAAATATTCCTTTTTTATCTTCTATTAAAGGGAAAAATACTGCATCTAAATATACATCTAATAACTTAAAATAGTCTTTATCATTATAACTAGCTATTGGATATAATGTTTTATCTGCAAAAGTTATGGCATTTAAATATGTATTTATAGTACATTTATCTAATTGATTAAAAGGTTCTTTTAAGGGGTATTTTTTAGAACCACATAAAACACAATGCTCTAAAATATGAAATACACCTGTATTATTTTTAGGTATTGTTTTAAAAGCTATAGAAAAAACTTTATTCTTATCTTTATTTTTTATATATACTATTTTTGCACCTGTTTTAGTATGTTCATATAAAAATCCCTCACCTATATTTTCTATATGTTCATTTTTTAACAAATTATAAACCATTTTTCTCTCCTATTTATTTTCATCATAGTATTTTTTAAGCTACCAATTAAAATTGGTAGCTTATTACTTAATTTTATTTTTTGCATCATTATATTCTTTTAGTTGTTCTTCATTAAAACCATTAGAATTTATGCTATTTATAACATTTTTAGCATCTGTTTTTTGACCTTTTTTATATAAATTTAATTCTTGTTCTACTTTTTGATAATTAACTTGTATATTTTCTTTGTCTATATAAGATTGTAATTGTTTTTTTATTTCCTCATTTTCCTTTTGTAGAACTTTTATATTTTCATCTTTTTGTAAAATAATATTATCTTCTTGTTGCTTTTCCAAAGTTATTTTATTATTCAATTTTTCTACTTCAGACATTTTTCTATTTATATAATCAGGTATAAATAAAAAATACATACATAAACCACACAATAAAATACCAAAAACAAAAGAAAAGAAAGCTATATAACTATTATTTCTAGAATTTATTTTACTATATTCTTCATCTTCATCTATTGTTTCTATCATACCATTATATGTATATTCTTCAACTAACGTTTCTTCTTTATTTTTTTTCTTCTTACCTTCAATTTCTTGTATATATTTTAATGTTAATTTATTGTTTTTATCTAAAATTAAAATTTTATTTAATATTTTTAAAGCTTTATTATATTTTTTTTGTATTATATAACAAAAAGATAATAAATTCAAAGCATCTATAAAATGTGGATTTAATTCTAAAGCTTTTTTTAATCTTATAACTGCTAAATCATCATCTTTATTTTTTAAATATTTAATAGCTTGATTATATAGTCTAACAGCATCATCTAATTTTTCAAATTTTCTAATATTTTGATTAAATAATTCTAAATAGTAAAAAGCTTTATTATTATTTTCATTTTTATTAATATTTGAGCTAAGTATCCATTGTTTAACAGCATCACCTAGTCTACCTACTTGATAATATAAAAGACCTAATAAGTTTCTAGCTTCTATATTATTTTTATTAAAATATAAACTTTTTTCTATTAAATGAATTGCATTAGAAAAATCTTTATTTTTAGCCTTCTGTAAGGCTTCATTATAAAGCCTTACAGATATATTAAAAATTTTATTTAAAACATATGCATTTTCATTACATTTTGGACATATATGACCTTTTTCTATTATAGTATTACATATAGGACATCTCATATTAAGCTAACCCCTATTTCTATCCATTGTTATTTCTTTAATAATATCTATTATGTCATATATTTCATCATTTGTAACAGAGTCTTCTATGTCATCTATTTCAATAATTGGTTTAAATTTTAAAATTTCGTCATCAAAATTAATCATAAAAACTCCTTTTATCTAAAAATAATAGTATTACTATATAATAACATTAAAATATAATAATATCAATTATTTTTCAAACTTTTTATTTAACTTTCTAGTAGTAAAAATAAATAATGTTATAGTTGACATTGCTGCTATAAAGTCAGATATAGGCTCAGCTAAAAATACTGCAAAAACTTTACTATTTAAACTTACAGAAGCTCCTATTTGTTGAATAGGCACAACTATATCATCTGGAATAATAGCTGGTAAAATATATATAAGAGGTATTAATAAAATAATTTTTCTAAGAATAGCTAAAAATAAAGATGTTTTTGCTTCTCCAAGAGCAACAAAGGCTTGTTGACAAGCAAATTGTGCTCCCATTATAAAGACAGAAAACATATAAATTTTTAATGCAACATTAGCATAAGACATCATAGCTTCATCATCTTTTGCAAATATCCCTACAAATATTTCTGGTTTAATAATACATAATATCCAAATTATTGTTGTAAATAATACAGATATACTTATAGTTAATTTATAAGTTTTCTTTACTCTATCCATTTTACCAGCACCATAATTAAAACTTATAATAGGTTGTGAACCTTGCCCTATACCCATTGCTATTAAATTTACACATTGCATAATAGTAGCAATTATAGTCATACTACCAACAGCTATATCACCACCATATTTTTTAAGCGAAGAATTAAAAGCAATATTTAATAAACTTTCTGTACTTTGCATAATAAATGGTGAAATACCAAGAGCTAATATAGGTAGCATTACAGACTTTTTAAGCTTAAAATATTTTTTATTTATTTTTATTTTTGTTTGTTTAGATATACTTAAAAATCTTAAAACCCAGATAGCTGAAACAGCTTGAGATATAACAGTTGCAAGAGCTGCTCCTCTTACACCTATATTAAATATTTTAATAAATATAAAATCAAATAATATATTGAGTACAGCACCTATTAATATAGTTTTCATACCAATATTGGCAAAACCTTGACAATTTATAAAAGGATTTAACCCTAAAGCTATTTGTACAAATATAGTACCAATAACATAAATATTTGCATATTGTTTAGCATAAATTATAGTATTTTCACTTGCACCAAATATCAATAATAACTTTTCATTAAAAATTAAGAAAAATATTGTTAAAACAACAGATATACCTACAAGACTTACAAAAGAATTACTAAGTATTTCTTCTGCTTCTTCATAATTGTTTTGTCCCATTTTTATAGCAGCTCGTGGAGAACCACCCATACCTATTAAAGCAGAAAAAGCAGATATTAACATTATTATAGGAAATGTAACACCTACACCAGTTAAAGCAAGAGTTCCTATATCTGGTATAGATGATATAAACATTCTATCTACAATATTATAAAGCAAGTTTACTATTTGAGCTACAACAGCTGGTATAACCATTCTTACTAATAATTTTCCTATCCTTTCTATTCCTAGTTGATTATTATTTGTATTGTCCATTATCTAATTCTCCTTTAATGTTTCTAAAAATTCAATACCTTTTTTATAATCATCTATTTTTAAAATTATTTTATCTTCTGTATCTTCATAAGTGTCATCTATATCTATAACCATTACAACATCACAACCAGCACTATATCCTGCCCAAATTCCATTTCTAGAATCTTCAAATACTAAAGCGTCTTTTGGCTTTACACATAGGTTTTCACAGGCTTTTAAATAAATTTCTGGATTAGGTTTACCATTTTCTATCTTATCACCATACATTGTTATATCAAAATATTTATATAGGTCAACTTGTTGTAAATATTTTTTAGCTGTATCTTCTATTGTAGATGTAGCAAGCCCTATTTTAATATTTTTACTTTTTATATACTTAAATAAATCTTCTATGCCTTCTTTAACAGGTATGCCATTTTTTAGTATATAATCATCTTTTATTTTTTCTTTTAAAATTCTTACTGCTTCAAAATCTATATTTGTACCAAAAATATTTTCAAAAATACCTTTTATAACTGCTGTTGTACCTCCACGCATTTTTGACAAATGCTCATTTGTTACACAAATATTAAATTCTTCTCCAGCCTCTTTCCAACATTCCATTAATAATTTTTCAGTATCTAATATAACCCCATCCATCTGAACCTTCCACGACTAAAGTCGCGGGGTTCCTGTTTCATAGAATTTAGCATATTTTAAATAT